>Ga0265797_10000053_pt1 | contig 272193 bp, 250 predicted proteins | sample P2T30metagenome_FD_192433 | JGI IMG/M metagenome (GOLD analysis project Ga0265797, IMG submission 192433) | Plant litter microbial communities from East Loma Ridge, Irvine, California - P2 T30 | ecosystem: Environmental > Terrestrial > Plant litter > Unclassified | place: USA: California...
TAAACACAGAAGGTAAAGAAAGCTTCCCATTCATTACAGATGATAACAAGCTATACTTCTCATCAGACAGGCCAAAAGGCTTTGGAGGGTTAGATGTATTTGTAATCGACCTTAACAAAGGTACAGAAGCAACAAATGTAGGTGCACCGGTAAACACACCGAAAGACGACTTCGCCTTTAGCTTCAACACGACAAAAAACATCGGTTTCTTCTCAAGTAATCGTACAGGTGTAGACAAGCTTTACCTTGCAACACCGGTATGTGGTGTAGAGGCACTTGTACTTGTAAGGGACAAGAAAACAGGAAAAGTACTTGGCAATGCTAAAGTTGCAATACTTGATGAGAGAAACAACGTAATTGAGACAAGGACAGCAGGTGCAGACGGTAAGGTAGATTACAGCATTGACTGTAACAGGGCTTATACAGTTCAGGCATCCATGGAAGGCTATGCTAATGGCAGCTTCCCTGTGGCTAAGACAAACGGCGGTGTTGTAAACGTAGCAGCAGACCTTGACCCAATTGAAACTATTGTAACACCAACAGACGTTGTACTTAACGATATCTACTTTGAGTTCGATAAGAGCAATGTAACAAGGGAAGGTGCATTTGAGCTTGACAAGTTAGTTGAGGCAATGAAAGCTAACCCTACAATGGTTATCATGGCTAAATCGCACACTGATAGCAGAGGTTCAGACAAGTACAACATGAACTTATCAAACCGCAGGGCAAAATCTACAGTTCAGTATGTAATCTCAAAAGGTATTGCTAAGAGCCGTATTTCAGGCCAGGGTTATGGTGAGAGCCAGCCTAAGGTAAACTGTGGTGGTGACTGTACAGAAGAGCAGCATGCACAAAACAGGAGAAGTGAGTTTATCATCGTTAAGAAATAATCGATACGGGATACGATAAACACCCTTTATCCAACTATATAAAAACTCCCGCCATTGGCGGGAGTTTTTTTTGTTTTTAGCGCACCAAAATATTTTTATTAATAAGTGAACGATCATTCATTTATTAAATTATCTTTGCTAAAAATTTTTGGGATGCGCACACGGGATGCAGATAAAGAAAAGCTAGTTATAGCAAAAGCCGTTGAACAGATTGTGCATGACGGGCTTCAGGGCTTTAGTATGAACAAGCTAGCTAAAGCCTGTAATATATCGGTAGCTACATTGTATATCTATTACAAAGACAAAGACGATCTTATTATTCAGATAGGCAGTAAAATAGGTGAGCAGTTTTTTACAACGGCTATAAAAGATTTCTCTTCGGATATGACTTTTAAACAAGGGCTTTGGAAACAATGGCAAAACCGTGCGATGTTTGCTATTGAAAACCCGGTAGAGGTAAAATGTTTTGAAGCTATGAAACACACGCCCTATGCCGAAGCGATAATGAAATCGGGCTTGCTGAGTCAGTTTAAAGAATTACTGGACGGCTTTACTAAAAATGCAATTCGCAATAAGCAACTGGTAGAACTGCCGCTCGATGTTTTTTGGAGCATAGCTTACGGACCGTTATATACACTACTTAATTTTCACCGTGAAGGCAAATCGTTAGGGGGAAAGCCATTTACACTTTCAGAAGAAAAAATGGAACAGGCTTTTAACCAGGTAATAAAAGCACTTACACCATAATCAATTATAATCATCAAAGTTCAATCATCAAAGTTCAATCATCGATCAAAAAAATGAAAAAGGAGAAAATTAAAGCCCCCGCTTTTACCGGATATCAGAAATTTATAATTGCGTTGCTGGCACTTTTGCAGTTTACTATAATACTCGATTTTATCATAATTTCACCACTGGGCGATATCCTTATGAAAAGCCTGGAGATGACACCTGCAAAATTTGGTATTGCTGTATCGGCATATGCCTTTAGTGCAGGAGCATCGGGGTTACTGGCGGCAGGATTTGCCGATAAGTTTGACCGTAAAAAGTTATTGGTGTTTTTTTATACAGGGTTTATAATCGGAACGATATTCTGTGCAATGGCAACCAATTACTGGACGCTGCTTTCGGCGCGCATATTTACAGGATTATTTGGCGGTGTAATTGGGTCGGTATCGCTGGCTATCGTAACCGATCTGTTTGAACTAAACCAAAGAGGCCGTGTTATGGGTTTTATACAAATGGCATTTGCTACCAGCCAGATATTGGGTATTCCAATCGGGTTGTATTGCGCTAACCATTGGGGATGGCATTCGGCCTTTTTAATGATAGCAGCTATTGGTGTCTTAATACTGCTGGGTGTAATTATTAAGCTTCAGCCCGTAAACAAGCATTTAGCGTTGCAGGCCGACAAAAATGCATTCCTCCACCTTTGGCATACTTTAAACAATAAAAAATATCAAATTGGTTTTACGGCTATTGCTTTTCTTTCGGTTGGCGGATTCATGCTTCAGCCTTTCGGGAGTGCCTTTTTAATCAATAATATCGGAATCCCACAGGCAGATCTACCAACGGTGTATTTCTTCACAGGATTATCTGTATTGTTCATTATGCCATTGGTCGGTAAGCTGAGTGACAAGGTTAGCAAAGTAAGATTATTTGCTGCGGGTTCGTTTATATCTATTATAACAATACTAGTATATACCAACTTAAGCCAAGTGCCGCTTTGGGAAGTAATACTTATCAATATGGTTATGTTTATGGGGGTAATGAGCCGAATGATTCCCGCAACCACACTTAACACTGCAATACCCGAAATAAAAGACCGTGGTGCTTACATGGCAATAACCTCATCGTTACAGCAAATTGCGGGCGGCATTGCAGCGGTATGTGCAGGTTACATTGTAGTACAGGAAACCAAGACAAGTCCACTGCAACATTACGACACGCTGGGCTATGTAATAGCAGGCGTTACGTTAATATCGGTTTACCTTATTTCCAGAGTAGGTAAGATGGTTAACGATAAAAGTACTCCTGTAGACACACAGGCTGCGACTGAAGCGTTTAGTCAATAATTGTAAACAATGACATGATGATCTTTAAACAGAGCCGCTAAGGGCTTTATAGTGCTTATAAATTGAAAAACCCGGAAGTTATCGGCCTCCGGGTTTTTCAATTTTAATATACCTTCACATTATCTAAATAATAACCTGCTTCTTTGGTAGCGTGTGTGGCCTTAAAACCAATGTAGACTTTACCCTGATATCCGTCGAGTCTTATTTCTCCCGATGAAATAAATTTATACCATTCGGTATATATTGTTGGTGTTTTTGCCTGAAGCGGAATCCATTGCGCCGCAGCAATATCAGATCCGTTATAATTTGTAGAAATAAATACTTCCAGTTTACTACCTTCCTGAGGCATATGATGCTGCGCCAACTGAAAGTGTAGTGTATGTGTACTATCTCCTAAATCTATCTGGGGAGTAATCAGCCATGCGGCAGATGGGTTGTCTGTTTCATTCAGGAATTCGGTGTAGCCATTTCCGTCATATTTTTGCTCAGTCCATAACGTTGTTCCGGTTTCAGTACTATTTGTGAAGCCTTCTGTATTTAAAATGGTATTGTCCTCGGCAGTTTCAAAATCTTCAAGGTACAACAACGATGTGTAAGGAGGCAGCGACGTATCATCATCACAGCTTATGGGAATGATTATTACTATCAGAAGGGAAATTATAAATAGAAGTTGTTTCATAACTTAAAAATTCAGGTAAACATTAATGTAATAATTGCGCCCGTAACCGTAGTAATATTTCGGTCCGAATGATGGCGTACCATCTGCTATATCATTGTTCAGTTCCCGATAATTGGTATTGCGTGCCTGCTCAAACCCGCCAGTTTTATACGTTGTATCGAATATATTATTTACGCTGGCAAAAAAACCAAGGTATATGCCACGCTTTACTTTCCACGATTTGCCACCTACTACATTAAACAGGTAAAAAGCATTAAATTTTTCCTGATTCAGTAATTGGCGTGCGCGGTTTTCATCGATATCTTCAAACACATTTCCGGGGCTGTCTGGGTTTTCAAAGAAATGCTGTGTTCGCAGTAATGCCGAAACATCAATATAATTACTGGCAAGATAGTTCGCATTTCCACCAATCCACCAGTAGTTTGGGTCGCGGTATTCTGCACCTATAGATATCGCCTGTTGTGGCATGCCCGAAAGTTTATAATTTTTAAGGTAGGCTTTACCAAAGTTTGTCGTGGTAAGCGGCAGATTAGGGATAGGGTTACCGTCATCGCCATTTATTATTGCCAGTGCATCGTTGTTAAGCGATACATTAGGATTGTTGCTGTAAATATAATTACCCAATGCCGCCGAAGCCATTAGCTTAACTGTTGGTGTAAGCTGATATTCTGTACCAAGTTCAATACCCATCATACGTTTGTTGATTCCGGTTACGTTTTCGGCAACAAAAGCATCTGCATCGTCGCCTTCAAAGATACCTTCACCATAAAAAGAAGATGTTTCAGATGCATTTTCTATCGTAGTATAAAAACCCGTAAAACGTGCTTTTAACTTTGGCATGCGCAGTATGTAGGAGGCATCTATGTTTGATAATGTTTCATTGGTAATATTATCCATCACCACGTTATTAAGCCTTGCGTTAGAATAAGTGTTGCGTAGCGACGGTGCCCTGCTTTGGCGCAACGCATTTAATACAAACAAATGCCTGCCGCTGAATTTATAGGTAAGTCCACCCTTAAATCCGAAATTTTCAAAGACTGTTTTCCGGCTTTCGCCGAAAGAATTACCGGGATATAAGCCATTTCGATATAAACCTTCCCTTTGATATGCCGAATGACTAAACGATTGAGACAGATAAAAATCCACCTTTTTATAACTGAACCTGAACTGTGTAAAGGCATCAAGCACATTGGCAAACAAGTTACAATTGTAGCCAAAAGTATCACCTTCGCCTACCTGGCGGTTAGGATGGTTTAAGTCGGGCTGGGAAAAATCGCCATAATAAAAATGGTCTATATCCAGAAAATATTGACCGCCAAGAAGGCTGGTCAGGTTTTGGTAGTTGTGCGATTTCAGCCTTTTGTAGCTAGCACCTGCATTAAACGTAATTGCCGATGATAGTCGGGTATACAAAATTGTACTTGCTGTAAAGGTTTTATCATCGGTACGGTCTTCGTATTCAATATATTTACTCCTTCCATCAGGCGAAAGCCTATTGGTGTCGTACATAGACTGCCAGTTAAGTTGCCTTTGGGTTAAGAAGGGAGCCGAGGCAGCTTCGGCAGGATCATCAAAATAATTAGGTGTTTTGGTGTAGTAAGTAGGGTCAGGGTTTGGAGCGTACTGGTAATCCAGCCTGCTATTGCCAATTTTCCCAAACTGGTAGGCGATGTTGGTGTTTAGCGTAGTTTTATTGTCAATTTTCCAATAATGATTCAGTATTAGTATGGGCTCTTCAACATCTTTGTTGCGTGAATTGCGCTTATCGCCATTAAAGTCGCCCCAATATGCATTGTACTTTACTCCGGCAATGTTTGTTACTTCCTGCGTGTTAGGTGAATTGCGTCCGCGCTCACTTTGTGCATAGATACCCGTAAAGTTAAGACTGTGCTTGTCGCTGAAACGTTTTTCAACAGCAAGAAATAATGAATTTCCACCATAATTTGTGCCGTCAAAATAACCCTCATTGGCACCTCTTCGCGATGCCGAGACCACATAGGCAAATCCTTTGGCATTAAGCCCTGAAGCATAAGTGCCCATTGCTCTGTAATTATAATATGTATTTGTGCCGGCAAACGATAAACGTGATCCTTTTCTAAACGACGATGCCCTTGTGTTAATAGACTGTGTACCTAATAAACTTCCAAAAGTATAATCGCTGGGTGCAGTTGCAGTAGTATACTCCTGATTTCGGGTCGCATCATTGAGCCCGCCCCAATTGGCCCATTGCGGCCTGCCATCGTAGAGTCGGTTCATGGTGATGCCGTTTATAAGTATCGAACCATATTCAGTATCCAGTCCGCGCATCTTAAAACGGGCCGGCCCCCAGTTGAACGCCGCAGCCTGCTGAAACACATCGCGTGACGCCTGCAACAATCCGGCTGAATTCTCAGATCCGCTGTTGCCGTCTGCAAGGTCATTATCGGTAAGGGTTATAAGCCCGAGTTGCTGTTCAGAAGTAATGTCTTCTTCAAGTATAATTATACCTAGATCTAGCGCACGTCCTGCAACAATTTTAAGGCTAAAGTTTTGCGGGATATATCCGGTGATCGATATAGTAAGAAACTGATTGCCTTCGGGTACTTTATCAAGTACAAAAAAGCCGTCGGCATTAGTTAAAACTTCGCGTCCGTTACTTTGCAGCGAGGCTGTTGCTCCGGGCAGGGGTTCCTGGGTCTTGTAGTCGATTACTTTAGCAAGTACAGATGCCGTTTGCTGTGCCTGCAGGGTCATAGCCTGAAGCAGCAACAGAATGAGTAGCAGTCTACGCATTAAAAGGTTTATTGGTTGGGTTAATGGTCTTCAAAAGTAAATAATTAAATATATTATTTACTTTAGTGCTGTAAAAAACGGAATAAAATCTTACATGAACAGAATCTTTGCAGTCCTATTGGTGTTGTTTTCACTTTCTGCCACAAGTCAAAAACGCAGTTTTAAAATACATACCATTGCTTTTTACAATACCGAAAACCTGTTCGATACCATAAACGATTCGGGCTATGGCGATGATGAATTTCTGCCGAAAGGCAGCTATGCATGGACGGGGGAGAAGTATCGTGCCAAGCTAAGCAATATTGCCAGGGTGCTTGCTGATATTGGGAGAGATGAAAATACCGAATCCCCAACTATCATCGGGCTTGCCGAACTGGAAAACCGCCGCGTATTAGAAGATTTGCTAAAGCAGCCATCGCTTATAGAAAAGGGATATGGTATTGTACATTTTGATTCGCGCGATTCCCGTGGTACTGATGTTGGATTATTGTACAGAAAAGCATCGTTCAGGCCTACAAGCTATAAAAACATACCGTTGATTATTAAAGATAGCCTTCCGGCAGATAAGGAGCTGGTAAAAGGGAAAAAGAAAAAGCCTGCTCCCGCACTTTTTACGCGGGACCAGTTATTGGTAAGCGGAATGCTTGAGAATGAAGAAATTCATTTTATTGTAAATCACTGGCCGTCGAGGTATGGCGGAGAGAAAAAGAGTAGTCCGCTGCGTGAAGCTGCCGCTGCTTTGAACCGAAAGATAATAGATTCGCTTACGCGTATCAATCCGAATGCGAAGATCGTTACTATGGGCGATTTTAACGACGGGCCTTATAACAACAGCATTACAAAAGTGCTCAATGCCAAGGGTTTTAAAGATAATCTTAAACCAGGTGATCTCTTTAACCCTATGGACGCCATTTCGAGATCAGGTACAGGAACCGTCGCCTATAACAACGCGTGGGATCTTTTCGACCAGATCATTATTACACCTTCGCTGGTTTCTAAAGATTATACTTCGTTCAGATACTGGAAAGCGGGCATTTTTGATAAAGAGTACCTGTGCGAGCCAACAGGCAAGTACCGTGGCTATCCATTACGTAACCGTTATGGGGAAGCAGGGTTTAGTGATCATTTTCCGGTATATATGTATTTGATAAAAGAAATCGTGAAATAAATGGAGGCGATGTCATTTTGAGCGCAACGGAGTCGAAAAATCTCTAACTGGCTTTTAATCATATCACATTATATAATAAGTTCTTTTGTCTTGAACCAGTCAGCACCAAAAGTTCAAAGAGTCGGTTTTTATCATATTTTTTTATTTATATCTCCGTACCTTAGTACTTCAATTTAAAAACCTTTCTCATGGCACTCATGAAACCCTTTAACCTGAACAAATGGATAGACGATAACCGCCATCTTTTAAAACCACCGGTAGGTAACAAAAATATTTATCCATTGTCAGACGATTACATTGTAATGGTTGTTGCAGGGCCTAATGCCCGTAAAGATTACCATTATAATGAAACGGAAGAGCTGTTTTATCAGTTAGAGGGTAGCATTAAAGTTATTGTTCAGGATGAAGGTGAACGTAAGGAAATGGAATTGCATGCCGGAGATATGTACCTGCATCCGGGTAAAGTACCGCACAGCCCGGTAAGAAGCGAGGGGTCAATAGGCCTTGTGATAGAAAGGGTACGTGCAGGCCGTGGATTTACAGATGGTTTGCTATGGTTCTGCGAAAACTGTAACAACAAATTGCACGAAGTATATTTTGAACTTCATGATATAGAAAAAGACTTTTTACCTCATTTTAAGCACTTCTATAACTCGGAAGATTTGCGTACCTGCAATAAGTGCGGACACGTTCTGGAAGCTGACGCGCGCTTTGTAAAGAAAAAATAAATAGGCTTTTAACAGCTAATAGAATCATAAGCAGTACCTTTGCACCAAATTTTAAAACAACTAATGGACGATTATCATCATCGGGAATTAATTAATTTACGATAGGGAACCTGCCCTGGTGCATTCCCTATTGTCTAACATTTGGAATGCATTTATGATTACGTACTACAAAAACAACGCTACCGGCATTGCGGAGGCTGCTACTCACGCTGAATCTATTTGGATTAGTGCCGTAAACCCAACAGACATCGAAAAACGCAGGCTTCTTGAAGAATTCAGGATACCTGAAGCTTTTTACAACGATATTGAAGATATAGACGAACGCCCCCGTATTGAGTTTGAAAACGGATGGTGCCTTATCATTGTGAGAATTCCGTTTAAGAGCGACGACCTGAAGTTGCCGTATACTACTGCGCCTTTGGGTGTAATTTTTAATGAAAACGTTTGTGTATCGCTCTGCTTTGTTGAAAATGAACTAATAGACGATTTTATTACCTATTCTCAACGCAAGAATATTAATGTAGGCGATAACTTTGCTTTGGTATTCAGGCTATTGCTTTCATCAAGTATCTGGTTCCAGAAATACCTTAAGCAGATTAACCTGGGCATTAAATATGCCGAGAGCAATCTTGAGAAATCGGTGCGTAATGAAGACCTTCAGGCACTTTTCAGAATGGAGAAATGCCTGGAATATTTTATTACATCGCTAAAGGGTAATGAACTTCTTTTTTATCGCATTAAAAACCTCAAAACACATAAAGACTTATTTGATCCTGAGATGGTAGAAGATGTTGAAATCGAGATCAAACAGGCACAGGACACGACCAATATTTACAGCAACATCCTTACTGGAATGATGGATGCTTATGCATCTGTAATTTCTAACAACCTGAATGTGGTTATGAAAAGGCTTACGTCGATATCATTAATATTAATGATACCTACACTTGTTGCCAGTTTATATGGAATGAACGTGCCCAATTCGTTGCAGGATAATCCGTACGGATTCCCAATCGTGGTTTGCATGTCTTTACTCCTGTCTTTTATAGGGGTGGTAATGTTCAGGAAAAAGAATTTGTTCTAGGCTATTATCAAATTATTGAACACAACCTTTTATCTTTAACGAATCATTCATTTAAAATTAATTTAAAGGGATATAAATTACGGATTAGGCAAAATTCAATACATTTGTAAAATATAACAATTTTTAATAGAAAAGTTAAATGGCAACACTTACTGACCAGTTCGGCATTCAGGAGGCCTTATCAAAATTAGGCATTAAAGACATTAACGATGGTACATCAACCGGAAGCAACTCGTTTGCCAATGGTAATATTATAGAATCATACTCGCCGGTAGATGGTACGCTTATTGCAAAAGTAAAAGCATCTACCGCAGCAGATTATCAGGCAGCTATGGCAAAAGCCCAAGAAGCTTTTAAAACATGGAGACTTGTTCCTGCGCCCAAAAGAGGTGAAATTGTTCGCCAAATGGGCGATGAGCTTCGCAAAAATAAAGAAGCATTAGGCCAGCTTGTTTCTTACGAAATGGGTAAAAGCCTTCAGGAAGGTTTAGGAGAAGTTCAGGAAATGATTGATATCTGTGACTTTGCAGTGGGTCTTTCACGCCAGTTATACGGACTTACAATGCACAGCGAAAGGCCAATGCACAGAATGTATGAGCAATGGCACCCGTTTGGTGTTGTAGGTATTATTTCGGCATTTAACTTCCCTGTTGCAGTATGGAGCTGGAATTCTATGCTGGCTTGGGTTTGTGGTGATGTTTGTGTCTGGAAGCCAAGCTCTAAAACGCCGCTATGTGGTATTGCATGCCAAAACATTATAAGGACTGTTCTTGAAAGAAACGATATTCCTGAAGGCGTTAGCTGTCTTGTTACAGGTAATGAATCGGGCGATTTAATAAACAACGACAAACGTATTCCGCTTGTATCGTTTACAGGTTCTACACGTATAGGACGCCACGTATCTAAAACCGTTGCAGAACGTTTTGGCAATACTATACTTGAGTTAGGTGGTAACAATGCTATCATTGTTTCGGAACATGCAGATATCAGCATGGTATTGGTGGGTGCCGTATTTGGTGCAGTAGGTACTGCGGGTCAGCGTTGTACATCTACCAGGCGTTTAATTATCCATGAAAGTGTTTACGATAAAACGGTTGAAGTGCTTAAGAGCGCGTACAGCCAGCTAAAAATTGGTAACCCTCTTGACAGCAATAACCACGTTGGGCCGCTTATCGACAAAGGTGCGGTAAACGATTACCTTAACGCTATTGAAAAGGCGAAACAGGAAGGTGGAAAAATTATTGTTGAAGGCGGTGTTGTTGAAGGCGAAGGCTACGAAAGCGGATGCTACGTTAAGCCTTGTATAGTTGAAGCAGAAAATCATTTCGATATTGTACAGGAAGAGACATTTGCTCCGATATTATACATTATGAAATACAATACTATTGAAGAAGCTATTGCACTACAAAATGGTGTACCTCAGGGACTTTCTTCTTCGATTTTTACCAACAACATGAGGGAAATGGAATTATTCCTTTCTCAGGCAGGGTCAGACTGTGGTATCGCTAACGTGAACATAGGAACATCGGGTGCTGAAATTGGTGGTGCTTTTGGTGGTGAAAAAGAAACAGGCGGAGGCCGCGAAAGTGGATCTGATGCATGGAAAGCATACATGAGAAGGCAGACAAACACTATAAACTACGGTACACAATTGCCATTGGCACAGGGTATTAAATTTGATCTGTAATTTACAATTATAAGGTTTTTTATAAATGGAAAAGCTGTCTGAAAAGACAGCTTTTTTTATTTATTTTTCTACGTATTTGCTATTCGGTATGAGTCTTCCCCTCTTTGGAGGGGTGCCCGTAGGGTGGGGTGGTTATTATTTGCATCAGATATTTAGACTAATCAAATTACCACCCCGACTTTCAGCCACCCCTCCAAAGGAGGGAAAGACCTTTACGTGAAAATCTTTGTAAGTAATTATCAATCACACATGGTTTAACTCGTAACCTAATAACCAGTAACTATTTAACCCACAAACTATCTGTAAAATAGTGTTTACAGTCTAAAAAGTTATGTTTTGCGGTAAATCCTGCTGCTTTAGCAAGATCGTCAATTTCGGTAAAGCTATATTTTTTGGAAAGTTCTGTCCATATTAGCTCATCCCTTTCAAAATGAAAAGTAGTGTTAAGCACAGTACTGTGAAAATGCTGTTTTTTAAGGCTGACAAGGTAACTGTTCACCTCGCCGGTTTGTGGGTCGTAATCGCAGTAAAAATCAAATTGATCTAAATGGATATCGGCATCCAGCTCACGGTTTATGCGTTCTAAAAGGTTCATGTTAAAAGCACGGGTAATACCATGCGGGTCGTCATACGCTTTCTGAATAACACGCGGATTCTTTTGCAGGTCCATTCCCATAAGCAGCATATCGCCTTTTTTCATTCCGGCATTGAATTTTTTAAGCAGGGCAAGGGCATCTTCTTTTTTATAGTTGCCTATGTTGCCGCCCAAAAAAAGAAATAGGTTGGGTGTTTTACTGCCCTGAAGCGTATCTAGCACCTCAAAATAATCTCCCGTACGCGGTTCGATATTCAGTTCCGGTAAAGCTGTTTTCATGTTTCGCTTTAGCGTATCGTTGGCTTCCTGCGAAATATCAATGGGTATGTATGTAAAGTCGGCACCTTTGGTAAGAAATGCTTTTAACAGCTGGCGGGTTTTACTGCCGTCGCCACTGCCAAATTCTACAATATTGAATTTACCTTTTAGGTTTATAGTGTTATAAATGGTACCCGATTGCTGCGACAGAATCTCAAATTCGCAGGCAGTGGGGTAATATTCGGGCATTTGCATGATCTGAACAAAAATGCGGCTGCCGTTATCGTCATAAAAATATTTAGAGGATAAATGCTTTTGTTTTGCCGTAAGTCCTTCTAAAACATCTTCAGCAAAGGGGCTATGTACTGTCGTTGTGTTCATAAATTATCGTTTTACAAGACGAATGCCGTTAAATTGCCAGCGTTCCTCAGGATGAAAAAAGTTTCTGTATGTGTTTCGGCTATGGCCTTCGGGTGTAGCACACGATGCACCACGCAGCACCATTTGGTTCACCATAAATTTGCCGTTATATTCGCCTACGGCACCATCCGGTTTAGAAAACCCGGGGTAGGGCAGGTAGGCACTGTGTGTCCATTCCCATCGTCGTCCCCAGTTAAGCTGGGTGGAGGCAACTTCCCATTCGGCTTCGGTGGGCAGGCGCATTTTTTTCCATTCGGCGAATGCCAGAGCTTCGTAAAAGCTGATGTGTGTAAGCATAGCTTCCAGGTTTATATCCTGCACGCCGGATAATGTGAAGTGCTGCCATCCCGTTTCGGCCTTGTGCCAGTATAAGGGAGCAGTTATATTGTTTTGGTTAACCCAACTCCAGCCTTCGTCCAGCCAAAAGTTAAAATCGGTGTAGCCGCCGGCGTTGATAAAATCGATAAACTCACCGTTCGTGACAAGTGTTTTGGCAATCTCAAAAGTATTAAGGTATACCTTATGCCTGTTGTGTTCATTATCAAAGCTAAATCCTTCACTGGTTGACCCAATTTCGTAAACCCCTTCATCGACGGTTACAAAGCCATCTTCAGAATTAAGCTGGTTTTCCCATGCAATATCTTCGCTGTATACAGGTGATATAGGGTTGCAGGAAAAGATGTATTTAATATCGGTAAGCAGTAACTCCTGGTGTTGCTGTTCGTGGTTCAAACCAAGCTCAACAAGGTTATGAATATCGTGCTGTTCGGCTTTCATTTGAAGCAGCAGTTCCATATGCATGTCTACATACTGCCGATACTCAATAACCTGCGAAGTTGCAGGGCGGGTTAAGGCTCCTCTGTTATTGCGAAGTACCCTTTTGCCTACATTGTTGTAGTAACTATTGAATAAAAAGCTAAAATCATCATTAAATACCGCATAGCCCGGCAGGTGTTCTTTAAGGATAAACTCCTCAAAAAACCATGAGGTATGTGCAAGGTGCCATTTGGGCGGACTCACAAAGGGTTCCGGTTGCGGCACATGATCTTCGGGCTGCAACAGGCTGCAAATCTGCTCGGTGTGCCTACGTGTTTTGTGGTATTTATCTAAAATCGTCATTTGTTGTTTGTTGTTACTACTAATTTACGAATAATTGGAACCCGCTTTAGATTTTTATAATCATGTTTAACTTAATACTAACATTTGTTTTAAGTAACTATGTTTATGGCTTACGGACTATGGATTTCAACCTATCTAACTATATTTTAGAAAAAAATATTGATTGATATTCAGCGTATTTATTGAGATTGTAGCTAAAAACTGAATTTAAGGTACTGCTTTGCACAAAAAAAGTCATTAAGCTTAACAAACTGGAAGAAGCGTTAAAAATTATAGAGGCTTCTCACAGGGTACTGGGCACAGATACTTTTGTAATGGCTTATTTTAAGGGGTTCCTGTATGAGAAGTGTGAAATGTACAGCACTGCGGCAGACTATTACAAAGAGGCTAAAAAGTGTCGCTTTACAATTATTTTTGTGACACCATGAATGAAAAAGGGCTATTGATAAAAGTCTAAAAAGAAAGATAGGGAAAAGAAAAAAGAGAAAGCTTCCTGATGAAAAATGCCGCCTTTAGGCGGCATTTTTATATTTTTAGCGGTAGAGGTTTACCCTTCATTGAGACTGTAAACTGACCACTGAATGTGTAAATTAGTTTCTCCCGTTTTCGTCGGGGTATAAAGTATAGGCGGGGTCGCTCTGCCAAAATTCTTTAGTGTCAATATCCATAATGGTAACGGGGCCTTTAAAAGCGGCTCCTGTATCAACATTCCAAACGTTAGCACGGTTTATAGGTACGGTTTCACCAATGCGGGTTACCGGTGTATGGCCTATAAAAATCTCTTTGTATAGCGTCAGTCTCTTAGGGTATTCGGGGTGGTTGCGGTCCATTGTTTTATCGAGTGACATTGCTGTTTCCCAAAGGGTTCTGTCCCAAAAAAACATGCGTGTAAAATATTCATGCTTTATGCCGTTAAGGCTGGTAAACCCTGCGTGTACAAAGAGGCGGTTGTTGTCATCCAGAAAATAATCGGTAAGGCTTTCCAGAAAAAGAATATGCATTTTTTTCCGGTCTTCCGATAGGTGCTTATAAGCTTCTGTGGTACTTCTTCCGCCATGAAAAAACCATTCTTCGGTATACGTCCCGTCTCTTAACCAATCCAGGAATAAATCGTCGTGATTGCCCCGGATGTAGATACAATGATGTGTTTGTTTAAGATCAATTAAAAAATCTAAAACTTCCGGCGATTGTCCCCATCCGTCAACATAATCGCCTAAAAATATAAGTTTATCTGCCGGAGTAACTGCGGCACGTTCCAGTAGTTGTAGTACGGCTTTATAGCTTCCGTGGATATCTCCTATTACAAATGTCCTGCTCATATTACAAGTTTACGAAATTTTTAAACGCTTCAGATGCGGATGAACTTTAGAAGCGATAAATAGCATTTTATCTGAAAATTTACAAATATTAAAGTAATTGTATGTGTGTTTTGTTAATGGTGTTAAATAATCATTAATTTTAATCCATCAATCCAACCTTAATTATATGAAAAAATTTTTACTAACCGCATTGCTGGCAGTTTCCTTTACAAATTATGCCCAGACAGCAATATTCGAAGATTTTGAATCGCTTACTTTTCCACCACCGGGCTGGCTAGTTAATAATGTTTCAGGTGCTAATGTTACCTGGAGAGGATCCGATCCTAATGTTCCGGGAGAAAATGCGGTTTTAGGGTATCACGCAGCCCTGCTGAACGGAGAAAGTACTGAGAGCGGTGCCGAAGACTGGCTTATAAGTCCGCCAATTGTAATGCCCGATAATCCCCACATTGCATTTTATTCGCAAATGCAGCAAGCGGGCGATCAGGGTGGGGTTTATAAAGTAATGATAGGTACAGATCCCCAGGATTTGAGTTCTTTCACCCTTTTAAAGCAGTGGACAGAATTGGAGATCAATCCGCAACAAGGTGTATACGCAAATGCTGAAGTAGCACTGCCGGCAACGCTGGAAGGTGAGACACGATATATTGCTTTTGTTGGTATGGGTAATAACGCCGACCGTTGGTCTATAGATGTTTTCACTGTGAAAGCTTTATGCGAAAAGCCCATTTCTGCCTTTATATATGATATTACAGATACTTCTGCTACAATACTATGGGAATCTTTTTCAAGTGTACATGAGATAGAAATTCTTGAAGCCGAACAGACGCCAACAGGTGTTGGTATTCCGGTTACAACAAATGGCGTTTTTGTTGTAGCGGGTCTTGTACCTAATACAATATATAAATGTTATATAAGAAGCATTTGCGGAAACTCGCTTGTAAGTACATGGGCTGGTCCGTATTACTTTACAACAGCAGGCGGTAAGCTAAGTGGTTTCGTAACATTTGATGCCAATGGCGATGAATTTTGCGACGACTCAGACATATTGAGTGGTTTGGAAATGCAGATAACTGTAAACGATGAAGAACCGGTTTCGGTATATACCAATGCCCAGGGCGAGTATGTTTTTTATGGCCTTGGAACAGGAACAAATTCGGTAAGTGTTTTGGCTAATTCACCAGTAGGCTTTTCCGGTATAACTCCTGTACTACAGGATGTTACTTTTAACGATGAAATAACAACGGCAGAAATAAATATCTGCCTGCCACAACCGGAGGAAGTTACAGATCTTTCTGTTGTATTGGTGCCCGAAAATGTGGCGAGGCCGGGAGTTGCAGCCCGTTACAACCTGGTAGTAAGAAATGAGGGAAATACTTTTATTGAGAACGCAGAAGTGGTAGTGAATTTTAATTCCACCAGGTTAGACTTTGAAGTATCTGATTTTACTTCGGCTACTGTAACGGGAGATAATATAACAATTAGCCTAAGCGCACTGGCTGCCTATTCTTCACAATCAGGATATTTACAATTCACAGTTAAGCAGCCTCCCGTTAATATTGGAGGCGAAGCTTTATATTTTATAGCAGATTTAACCGCTCCTGAAACAGACGATAGTTTAGAAAATAACAGCTATTCTTTTGCGCAGATTATCGTAAATTCTTACGACCCTAACGATGTTACAGTGTTGGAAGGGCCGGAAATTTACCTTGATCAGGCGGGTGATTACTTAACGTATGTTGTTCGTTTTCAAAATACAGGAAGTGCTGAAGCCTTAAGGATACGAATCAAAAATACGCTTGACGGTTTACTGGATTGGGATACTTTTCAGCCAATAAGTTCAAGCCATGCCTACAGCTTAACACGCAAAAACAATGAACTTGATTTTCTGTTTGAAGATATCAATCTTACTTATCAATCAGACAGTGAAGAAGAAAGCCAGGGATTTGTCAGCTATAGAATAAAACCAACAGCCGCGTTTGGCCTTGGTGATATTGCTTCTAATACAGCAGATATTTATTTTGATTTTAATCCTGCTGTAACCACTAATACTGCCACGACAGAAGTTGTAGCTGTAGTTGGGCTTGCAACTCATAAACAGCCTTTGGTTACATTGTATCCTAACCCGGTTAGAGACCAGCTTAAGGTTGAGGTTAATCAAGGGGTGCTTCAATCGGTTACAGTGCACGATGTTAACGGCAGGTTATGCCTTTCGGCGAATGCCAATACAATAGATACAAGTGTTTTAAACGGAGGGATATACTTTGTAAAAGTTACTACAGATGCAGGAAGCACAACTTACAAGATTATAAAACATTAAAAGTGTTTTTTTGAGAAAAAAAGTCCAGACTATGTAAATGGTCCGGGCTTTTTTATGCATATTTCATTTTACGTAGAACGCGCATGGCTTCTTTAAATGAAATATAGGCCTGCTCGTCGGGGTAATTCTTTAGCAGTGGTTTTGCTTCTGCAAGTTTTTGCTTGGCATCATTAAAGCCATTGAGCTGGCATATCATGAGTGTAGAAGGAAGGTTTAGCAAATCTATATGTTCCCGTTCCGATAGTGGTATTTCTTTTTCAAGTTTTTTTATAAGCGCAAGGTTGGCATTATAAATATGGAACATCATTTTGCGGTTATACTGCGGTGGATCAAACAACAGCGTAGATTCCATTTTATAATACCCATTCTCTTCAAAACGTATGCTTACTTCCTCCAACGGATAATAGCTCGTTTTATCGTTAAGCCCCAGGGCTACATATTCGGTAATGGCAAAACTATCGTCATCATAGGCAATGCTAACCTCATCCAGTGCCGAATAAAATAGCTTGATCTGTTCGTTTATCAGCTCAATATCTACACGTGAATAGTAGGTTTGCCCTTTAACTACCTTTTTATGACCGGCCCAGCAAACTACAAACAGTTCTTTAAACACTTTGTATTTGGCGGCCATATCTTTATGGCGGTTGGTAACAAAGTCCATAACACCTTCAAGAGTATATTCTATACTGTTGCGCGATCCGTTTTCTATGGCAGTTACAGTCTCGGCATTATGGTCGGTAAAGGCCACATCAACACCAGGTTCTAACGGTATTGAGTTGCTGCCCCTACGGACAAAAACAGCTCCGCCTAAAATGGTGTAAATATTCTTTTTAAAGTGCGATGTTCCGCTTTTGGGCTGAATAGTTACCAAACCCACTACTTTGTCTTTCGGGAGGTTTGGGAAAGGCACATTTTCGTATTGTATCGTTGGCGGATTTACCAAATAGGCATTCACAAGATTCTGAATGCGGCTATCGTCGTAAAAATCGGTACCCAAAATTTCATTGTCATGGTCTTCTACACCTACTACAATGTACGAGTTATTGGCAGGATTAGAATTGGATAATGCACAAATATGTTTTACAAATTTGGCTTTACCTTCTTTGGTGTGAAGGTTCAGTTGACGCTTTTTATCATAAAAACTGCTCTCATCATTGTGAGCCAGCAGGTTTTTAATTAAAAGGCGCTTATTTATCATGGTGGTTTATCGGGTTGTTGGGTTGCGGGATTACTTATCAACTAGCAAGGCTTAAATAAACCTACAAGGTCTGTAAGACCTTGTAGGATATGTAATAGTTAAAGCTGTTTATTTACTATCGTAGCTGACGCCTGAGCGGTTGGTAAAATAAGCAAATCGGCAATATTTACGTGGTATGGCCTTGAAACCACAAAATGAATAACATCGGCAATGTCTTCTGCTTTAAGCGGTTCAAAACCTTTGTATACACTGGTGGCACGTTCGGTATCGCCTTTAAAGCGCACTTCGCTGAATTCGGTATCTACCATACCCGGATTAATTGCCCCTACGCGGATACCGTACTGATTTAAATCCATACGCATACCTTGGTTTATAGCATCTACAGCATGTTTGGTAGCGCAGTAAACATTGCCGTTAGTATAGGTTTCTTTACCTGCAATAGACCCAATATTAATTATGTGTCCGCTTCGACGTTCTACCATTCCGGGGATAATGTATTTGCTAACATACAGTAATCCTTTAATGTTAATGTCTATCATGGCATCCCAATCGTCTGTATCGCCATTTTCTATCGGGTCAAGGCCGTGGGCGTTACCGGCGTTGTTTACAAGGATATCAATCTTTGCAAAATCGGCAGGTATCGATTTGATAGATTGCCCTACCGCTTTTTTGTTACGCACGTCAAAATTAAGAGTGTGCACTTTGGTTAGGGCAGCAAACTCATCCTGTAATTCGGCAAGACGGTCTTCGCGCCTTCCGCAGATGATGAGGTTATAATTGTTTTTTGCCAGCAGGCGGGCAGTAGCGCGGCCAATACCGCTGGTAGCACCTGTTATTAATGCTGTTTTCATACTTTATTTAAAAATTGAAAAGATTTAATAATTTAAGGATTGGATGATGCATTCTGTAATTTTGAACACTGAACACTGAACACTGAACACTGAACACTGAACACTGAATACTGAACACTGATTAAGGTACTTTATTGTTAATACTCTCTGTCCATATAGCAAACCAGTCTTCCAGTTCCAGTTTAACCTGGGTTGCTTTTATTTGGTTTTTAAGCCTTTCCGGGCTTACAGATCCCGATACGGGAGTTACTCCTGCAGGATGCTGAAGTATCCATGCTAACAGGATAACATCAGCGGTAAAGCCATATTTTGCAACAAGTTGAGACAGTAACAGTTTAAGGCGGTGCGTTTGATCGTTATGCTCTTTAAAAATACTGCCTATAGGGCTCCATGCCATTGGTTTGATGTTATTAACCATCATATAGTCGAAACTACCGTCCAGCATTGGATCTAAATGGGTCGCCGAGAATTCAATCTGATTGCAGTACACTTCGGTGCGGCTGCGTATAAGTTCGGTCTGGCTAGACGTAAAGTTAGATACTCCAAAGGCTTTGATCTTGCCCTGGCTTTTAAGCTGTTCTACGGCTTCGGCAATCTCATCCGGATTCATAAGGGGGCTTGGGCGATGTAGTAACAATATATCAAGATGGTCTGTCTGTAAAAACTTAAGCGAGTTTTCGGCACTCCATATTATATATTCTTTAGAGTAATCGTAGTGCTTTACCTTAGTAGGTCTGTTGCCTACAGTGTGCTGAATGCCACACTTAGAGATAAGCTGCATTTTATCGCGGGAGATGCCGCTTTCGGCGAAAGCCTTGCCAAATTCAGCTTCGGTAGTGTAACCTCCGTAAATATCAGCGTGATCAAAAGTTGTAATGCCGTTTTCAATACATGTGTGTATCATTCTGGCCATTTCTGTAGTAGAAAATTTAGCCTGCCAAACGCCCCAGTTCATGGCTCCGGCAATTATAGGAGAGATATGTATACTCATTATAATTATATAAGGATTTTATGACCATAAAAATAAGCAAATGATTTTGCACTATGCGTGCATGCTATTTAAAATAAACATAAAAAAACCTGTTTTCTGTATTTATTTCAGAAAACAGGTTTAGGTTAACAGGCTCAAATTATTTTAGTATCGCTGTAGCGAATGATGTTATTGTTTTATGACTTTTGAAATTTCTTTTTTTCCGTTGGCATAGGTATGTACCAAATATGTTCCTACGGTAAAGTTCTCTATGTTTATAACAGGATTCTGATTCATAATTGTTTGCTGCAAAACGAGCTGTCCTAACATATTGTAAACTTCGACTTTATTAATACCGTCACCGGATATCGTAAACGATGTTTGTGCCGGGTTAGGGGTTAGAGTAAGTGTATTTTTGATAAAGGTTTCAGTATTAAGTACATCAAGTACATATACGCCATAATCCTGCACGCCGGCTTCGTAATAAGGTATATAACATTGTGCTTCAACAAAGGATGTGTTATACGTAGAGCCTATTACTCTCATTCCTAGTAATTTGTTTTGTACGGCATTTAAAGGGATTGTTATATTTTCGGTAAAGGTAGATGTTACAGTATCTCCAGGGTTTCTTCCTTCAAAAACCTTTTCTTCAGTTTCAAAAACGGTATTGTTATTAAAATCTATATAAACCTCAAGAAATTGTTCCTTCCCGTAACTGCTATGGCATTGTAAAGTAATAGGATAGGTGCTGCTGGCGTGAACTGTAGTATTCTCTGAACAGATAAAATTATGGTACGGGCCTGTTTTTTCTGTAAATTTATTGATGTCGTTAAACGTTACATTTTTTATACGTAGATGTTCATACGGAAAATCGCGGGTAAATTTAGGTACACATGGTAATGCATCCAGTGCTACAGTTGAAAATGCAGCATTCTTTGTATGCGATTTTGTGCCTAACGGCGTAGTTATTTCCAGCGTAACGTCATAAGTTCCCGGTTCATTAACGGTGAATTTTGCATTTTGTGTTGCAAAACTGTAGGTGTTAGTGCCATTGGTAACTGTCCAGTTAAAAGTAATGTCCGGCCAGGTGCCGCCAAAGATGTAGGTATTTGGCATACATGGTGTTTTGTCTAAAAGTTCAATTTCCTGACCTGTATTATAACATGATATAGCATTCGCCGAAACTTTAAAATCTACATCGGGCAATGTAACAGGAACCAGGCTCATAGCGCCGTTTTGTGCAAGTAAATTAGACCTGAGAGGATAAGTGCTAAATATTGTATGCATGCGTGCAGTCTGATCTGAAGTAAAAGTATTGGCACATTCTTCACCACTGTAATTCATGTGATTATTTTTTACACTATCATCAATGCTATTGTTATCGCAAACGTTAGGCCCATTATTTCCGCAACCCATGCCCATCCTGTGTGGAGCAGTATCTTCGCAACAATCGCCTCCGCCATTCAGGTTTCCGCATCCGTTAGCAGAAGGGCAGGTAGTGGAAGTGCTTCCTTCAAAAGTATGGTACAATCCCAGGGCATGTCCAAGTTCGTGAGCGGTAACCTGAGAGTCTATATCAGTAAAGCCATTATAGGGTATAACCGCACCATTATAACTTCCTGTCCACGGATAATCGGCATAACCTGCGGAGCCATCGCCAATACCCGAAACGATCCAAATATTATAATAAGGCCCTTTTTTCCAGTAAGAGAGATCCTTTACTTCCCAGTCAGGCATGCCATTATAGCTTTGGGAAATGCCGCTCTGCATATACTTAGGGTAACCGGACATATCTACACGATTTATAGCAGTAGTGCATTCACCTTCAAAAGTTCGCACCGCCAGCGAGAATTCAATTTTAGTATCAACTCCGTTACCATCACCATTTGTTCCCGCTACTTTTCGGTAACGTTCGTTTATCCGGCGTATGGCGTTTTTTACATCATCGTCAGATATATTACTCCCAACGCCTATAGGTTCGCCTTTATGCATTATATGTACTACAACCGGAACGCGGAAAATAGTTTCTTCGCCATCTTTTTGGGGAATGTATTTAATAGTTCTGTCCATAAAAGCACGGTCAAAAGTTTCTACTTCTTTGGCATAGGCAGAATCAGTTGCCATTTTTAATTCATGCGGATGGCTTGCGCTACATTGTAACTCTTGTGAATGGGCTAAGTGAACGCAGCAGATTACAATTAGCATCAAATAAAATTTTTTCATAGTAAGGTCGGTTTAAGTTAAAACATTAACAGGATTAAACCTAATTACCCTACATCGGTTAAAATATTTTCTTCTACGAACAAAAGGCTTGATTTTTGTTGTGTAAAAAATCGTTAACAATTGCAGTTTTTTATACGATTTACCTTAACAACTCGTTAACAAGGTGTAATAATATTAAAATAGTACTTGTTTCGTTACTTTAACATTGCTAAATTCACACTCCAAAAAATTTTATAAGGATATGGAAGAAAACACATCAACGCTCGATATTAGGGCGATTAATGAAAAGATAGAGAGGGAAAGTGCCTTTGTAGATTTACTTGTCATGGAAATGAACAAGGTTATTGTAGGCCAAAAGTATATGATAGAACGCCTTTTAATTGGTCTTTTAGGGCAGGGGCATATACTACTTGAGGGTGTACCCGGGCTTGCAAAAACGCTTGCCATCAATACGTTATCTCAGGCGGTTCACGGTTCATTCAGCCGTATACAGTTTACTCCCGATTTGCTTCCTGCCGATGTAGTAGGTACCATGATTTATAATGTTAAGCAAAACGAATTTACCATAAAAAAAGGGCCAATATTTGCCAACTTCGTGCTTGCCGATGAGATTAACAGGGCTCCTGCAAAAGTGCAGTCTGCACTGCTTGAGGCGATGCAGGAAAAACAGGTAACTATTGGTGAAGAAACCTTTAAACTACAAAAGCCATTTCTTGTAATGGCAACCATGAACCCGGTAGAGCAGGAAGGTACATATCCGCTTCCTGAAGCGCAGGTAGACCGTTTTATGCTTAAAGCGGTTATCGACTATCCTAAAATGGAAGACGAGCGCCTTGTTATCCGCCAAAATCTTAAAGGTGCTTTCGAAAAAGTGAACCAGGTAGTTTCTGTAGAACAGATTCTACGTGCGCAGGAAGCTGTGCGTGAGGTGTACATGGACGAAAAAATAGAAAAATACATACTTGATATCATTTTTGCTACCCGTTATCCTGAAAATTATAAGCTGGAAAAACTAAAACCGCTTATTAGTTTCGGTTCATCTCCAAGGGGTAGTATCAATCTTGCTACTGCGGCAAAATGTTATGCATTTATCAAACGCAGGGGCTTTGTTATTCCTGAAGACGTAAGGGCTGTTGTACATGATGTACTTCGCCACAGGATTGGTGTTACTTATGAGGCTGAAGCAGAAAACATTACCTCTATGGACATCATCAACAAAATCGTTAACGAGATTGAGGTACCATAAAAATTTGTTTCGAGTTTAAGGTTTAAAGTTCAACGGTTTTATACGTTACCCAACTTTAAACCTCAAACATTAAACTTTAAACAAAAGAAGAATGGATACAAAAGATATATTAAAAAAGGTTCGTAAAATAGAGATAAAGACCAGGAGGCTGAGCAATCATATCTTCTCGGGCGAGTACCATTCATCCTTTAAAGGGAGGGGTATGACCTTTAGCGAGGTAAGGCAGTACCAGTTTGGCGACGACGTTCGTGCGATAGACTGGAATGTTACCGCCCGCTATAACGAGCCATACATAAAAGTTTTTGAAGAAGAGCGTGAGCTTACCATGATGCTCATGGTAGACGTTTCGGGTTCTGAACACTTTGGTACACAGGAAAGCTTAAAAAAAGATATTGTTACCGAGATTGCCGCTACTATGGCCTTTAGTGCTACGCAGAATAACGACAAGATCGGGCTTATTCTTTTCTCAGATCAGGTAGAGCTTTTTATTCCGCCTAAAAAAGGAAAGTCGCATGTATTGCGCATTATCCGCGAGCTCATAGAGTTTCAGCCCAAAAGCAGGAAGACTGATGTTGGGCAGGCGCTTAAATTTTTAAGCGGTGTGCTTAAAAAGAGGGCTATTGTTTTCCTGATATCAGATTTTATGGCAACGCCCGATTATGAGCAAACCCTAAAAATAGCATCTAAAAAACATGATATTACCGGTGTAAGGGTTTATGATAACCGTGAAGAAGAAATTCCGAATATAGGTTTGGTAAACATGCTTGATGCCGAAACGGGAGAAAGTATGCTGGTAAACACAGGGTCTAAATCGGTAAGGCTGCAATACGCTGCCTATTACCAGGAAAGGCTTAAATATTTCAGGGATACTTTTAGCCGTTGCGGTGCCGGTACTGTAAGCACAAGGGTAGATGAATCGTATGTAACCAAACTGCTGGGCTACTTTAAGTCCAGATAGATAACCATTGGTTAAAACAAGATAAAAATGATTAGAACTAAATTATATACCATACTTTTCCTGCTGGCTGGCATAACTGTTTTTGCACAGCAAAAGCAGGTTCAGGCAAGTATAGATTCTACTAAAATAAGAATAGGCTCTCAGGTTAACCTTACGCTAAAAACCAAAGTAGATACGTCGGCAAAGGTAAACTTTCCTGAAGGTAAAAACTTTGGACAGTTGGAGGTACTGGAATCATATCCGGTAGATACCATAAGGGATGGCGCAATGTACGAGCTCGTAAAAAAATACGGGCTTACCCAGTTTGATTCCGGGCGTTATGTAATTCCGTCGCTTCCGGTATTTATCAACAACAAAAATATCAGGACAGATTCGCTTCTTGTTGAGGTAAATAACATTAAGATAGATACCCTTAAACGCAAGATGTACGATATTAAGCCTGTGCTTAAGGCAAAGTCTGACTCTTCGTTCTGGCTGTGGCTTTTAACTATACTTGTTGCACTTGGTGCGGGGGGCTATGGTGTTTGGTACTATCTTAAAAACAGGAAAAAAGCCGAACCTAAAGCGAAAAAAGAAGAAATTATTACTCCGATTGAAAGGGCAACGCGCGAGCTTAAAAATCTTGAGCAGCAGGACCTGCTTTCAAGAGGTGCGGTAAAAGACTACTACAGCCAGCTTACCGATATTGCCCGTACGTATATAGAAGAGGCTATTCACGTTCCCGCAATGGAGAGCACAACTAGCGAGCTTATTGAAGCCATGCGTGCGGCAGTGCTTAAAAAGCGAATGAACCTTACTCAGGAAACTTTCGAGCAGCTTGAAAAAATACTTCGCACTGCCGATATGGTGAAGTTTGCCAAATCGCGACCGCTTGATTTTGAAATTGCCGAAGACCGCAGCAGGATAGAAAAAACTATTGTGGTAATTGACCGTAGTATCCCCGAAGAAAAAGAGGACGATGATATGCATACCCAGCTTTGGCTGGAGGCGCAACGTAAAAAGAAAGCCAGAAAGCGTAAAAACCGTATCATAATAGGGAGTATAGCAGCTGTTGTGCTTGCTTTTGGAATTTCGGTTTACATTTTTGGAATGGATTACTTAAGGGATAACTTCCTGGGCTATCCTACTAAAGAACTGCTGGAGGGCGACTGGGTTAAGAGTGAATACGGTTATCCGTCGGTAATTGTAGAAACCCCTAAAGTGCTTAAGCGTTCAGATTTGTCAGGAACGGTGCCTAAGGAAGCTATGGCAAATATTAAAAATTTAAGTACGTTTAGCTACGGTGCCTTGTTGGAGAAATTCTATATACTGATTTCAACAACAACGTATAAGCAGCCTATTGATGCTGATCTTAATGCAACGGTTGAGAATACCCTAAAAGCTATGGAAGCACAGGGAGCAAGCAATATCTTAGTTAAAAGCGAAGAATTTAGTACAGATAAAGGTATTACAGGTTTAAGATCTTACGGAAACATGACCCTTCCCGATCCTATTACAAAGAAGCCCGGCAGGGCCTATTACGAAATACTGTACTTTAAACAGGCACAAGGCCTTCAGCAGGTCATGATAATTCATGAAGAAGGCGATGAATATGCCATGCAGATATTAGAACGTATTAAGAACTCAGTTGAATTAAGGGTAAATTAATTATGAAAGACGTTACTTTTTTACATCCGGGTTTCTTTTGGCTGTTTGCTATACTTCCGCTGGCTATTGGCTGGTACATCTGGAAAAGAAAACAGCAAACGGCAACGCTAAAAATAAGTTCAATAAATGCCTTTAAGGCAAAGCCTTCGTTACTGGGCAGGTTAAAACCAGTACTTTTTGTACTGAGGATTTTAGCTTTAAGCTCTATTATAGTAGCTATGGCAAGGCCCAGAACGGTAGACGTAAACAACAGGACAAAAACCACACGCGGTATAGATATTGTTATAGCAATGGACGTTTCGGGTAGTATGCTTGCCAAAGACCTTAAACCTAACCGTATGGAAGCGCTTAAAGATGTGGCAGAGGATTTTGTTGATGGGCGCCCTAACGACCGTATTGGCCTTGTGGTATATGCTGGCGAAGCCTACACCAAAACGCCTGTTACAAGCGATAAGGCTTTGGTTATAGATGCTATAAAATCGGTTAAGTATGATGAAACTGTGCTTAAAGACGGCACGGGTATAGGCACCGGACTTGCAACGGCAATAAACCGTTTAAAAGAAAGTAAAGCCAAAAGCCGCGTTATTATCCTTCTTACCGATGGTGTAAACAACGCCGGGGTTATAGACCCGCGAATGGCAGCAGATATTGCTAAAGAATACGGCATTAAAGTATATACAATTGGTATTGGTACTAACGGTAATGCTATGTTTCCGTATGCTAAAAGGCCCGATGGCAAGTTTGAATACAAAATGCAAAAGGTAGAAATAGATGAGCAGCTAATGAAAGAGATTGCTAAAAAGACCGAAGGTAAATACTTTAGAGCTACATCTAACACCAAACTTAAGTCTATTTACGAGGAGATCAACAAACTCGAGACTACAGAGATCGAGGAGATGAAATATTATAATTACGACGAGAAATTCCGTCCGTTTGCATGGGCGGCGTTAGGATTGCTGCTGGCAGAGATCGTATTGAGAAAAACACTTTACAGAAGCTTTATTTAGTATGTACGAATTAGACGAACCAAGATATTTATACCTGCTGGGCATAGTGCCGGTACTGTTACTGCTGTTCTTTTTTAACCTGTACTGGCAGAAGAGGAAACAGCGTGAGTTTGGTAACCCCGAGCTTGTAAAGAAACTAACCCCGGAAAGGTCGGTGTTTAAAGCTGCACTGAAACTCGTGGTATTGCTATTGGCACTCTCGGGTATAGTAATTGCAATTGTAAACCCTAAGGTGGGCACAAAGGTAGAAACCGTAAAACGCGAAGGTGTAGATATTGTTTTTGCAGTAGACGTTTCTAAAAGTATGCTTGCCGAAGATATGCAGCCCAACAGGCTGGATAAGTCAAAGCAGATTGTGTCGCAGGTTATCAATCAACTGGGTACCGATAGAATAGGTATTGTGGCATACGCCGGAAGCGCTTACCCGGTACTGCCAATTACAGGCGATTACAGCGTAGCAAAAATGTTCCTTCAGAATATGAATACCGATATGGTTTCCTCTCAGGGTACTGCAATCAGCGATGCTTTGGAACTGGCTGTTTCATATTTTGACGATCCGCAGACCAGTAAGCTGGTTATATTAATATCAGATGGTGAAGATCATGGTGAAGGTAGCCGAGAGGCAGCACTTGCCCTTAAAGATAAAGGTATTAAGCTGATAACTGTTGGTGTGGGTACCGAAAAAGGCGGACCAATACCTATAAAAGTTAACGGGCGTACCGAAAGCCTTAAGCGCGATAGCGAAGGCAATGTGGTAATCACAAAAATGTATCCGCAGGATCTTAAGAGTATTGCAGCAGTTACAAATGGTGGCTATGTTTACGGTAAAAGCACGCGCGAAGTATCAGACTACGTTAAGAATGCACTGGGCAACATGGAAAAAACCGAATTCGAAGCCAAACAAATGGCAGTGTACGATTCTCAATACCAGTGGTTTTTAGGAGCGGCATTTTTGCTGCTGTTTATAGAAGTGTTTTTCCTGGAAAGAAAAACAGCATGGATTAAGAAACTTAACCTGTTTAACGAAAAAGAATAATGAGAAAACTATTTACATACAGCCTGCTGTTAGTTACAGTGTTTTCATTTGCACAGCAGGCTAAAAAGCAACAGGACAAATATTTAAAAAAGGGTAACAGCGAGTTTACAAGCAAGAACTACGCTGAAGCCGAAGCCAATTACAGGATATCGCAGTCCAAATCGCCTGCAAGGGCTGCTGCTGCCTACAATCTGGCAAATTCAATTTACAGGCAAAACAAGAATGTAGAGGCGGCTTACGGGTATAGTGATGCCCTTAAAAATGCTACTACAAAACAACAAAAGCACATGGCTTATCATAACTTAGGTAATGTGTTCATGAAAGAGAAAGAATATCAAAACGCAGTTGACGCTTATAAAAACGCATTGCGTAACGATCCTACCGATGAGGAGTCTCGATATAACCTTGCGGTTGCTAAGGAGATGTTGAAAAATAATCCGCCGCCACCTCAACCCAAAGACGACAAGAACAAGGATAAGGATAAGAAAGACAATAAAGATCAGCAGCCTAACAACGGCGGTAATAAGGATGATAAAAACCAGCCTCCTAAAGATAAAGGTGACAACAAGGACAAAGGCGGTAAGGGTGATGACAAGGATAAAGGTGATAAAGGCGACCAAAAAGACAAGGGCGACAAAGGTGACCAGAAGGATAAAGGAGATAATGGCGATAAACAGGATCAGGGTCAGAATGGCGGCAAGCCAAAGCCTGAAGCCGGTCAGAGCCCTTCTAAACAGCGAATGGAGAATTTGCTTGATGCCATGAATAACGAAGAAAAGAAAATTCAGGATAAGATACAGGGCAGAAAAGTGAAGGTGAAATCAACACAGCAGGAGAAAGACTGGTAACATTTTTGCCGTTTTAGCTACTAATGACATAACGTTGTCATTCTGGGTGCGGTGAAGCGGAGTCGAAGGATCTCTTAGACTTTCTCTGTCAGCAAAAATTAAAAAAGGATGAAAAGCATCCATACTAAGAATATTATAATTTGAAAACGCAATATATTTCAGGTTAAGGATAAAGAACGATGAAAAGATACATCTTACTATTATTGCTTTTTGTACAGGGCATGTATGCCCAGGTAGAATTTAAGGCGACACCAAGCAAAACAAAGCTTGGCTTAAACGAGCGCCTTATTGTGGAGTTCGCAGTTAATGCCGATGGCGATAATTTTGCACCGCCGCAGTTTCCTAACTTTAAAGTTTCGGGGCCAAGCCAAATGGTGAGCAACTCGTGGGTAAATGGTAAGCATAGCTTTAGCAAGGGCTATAAATACCTGCTGATACCTACTACTAAAGGTACATTTACCATTGGTGCGGCAACTATAGAGGTAGAGGGCAAGGAATATAAAACAGCACCCATAAAAGTTACTGTAGGCGACGCTGTTGCGGGAGCCGACCCAAATCCGTACGCTAACAACCAGCAGCACCAGCAACAAATGCAGCAAAATGCAGCAGATGGTGTACACCTTGTAGCCGAGGTTAGTAAAACCAATCCGTATGTAAACGAGCCGGTAACGGTAGTGTATAAAATATACGTTAGTCCGTACACATCGGTAGGCGGCTGGAAGGAAGTAGCGAGCCCACAATACAATGATTTCTGGAGTCAGAATATCGACATCAAAAATCTGGTACTACAGCAGGAAAACTATCAGGGGAAAGAGTACCGAATGGTAGTGCTTAGAAAAACCGTGCTGTATCCTCAAAAAGACGGAAGGCTGGAAATTGAACCGCTAACGCTTGATGTTTCTATGGAAGTGCCAAACGGAAGAGCTGATTTCTTTGGCCGCCAAATGATGGTGCCTACAAGCAAGGTAGTATCCGCAGGAAAGAAATTTATAAATGTAAGGCCACTTCCTGAAAAAGGTAAACCTGCCGACTTTAGCGGTGCTGTAGGTAACTTTACATTCACGGCAAAACCGTCTAAAACTACATTAAGCGATGGCGAGACCATGCAGCTTAACCTAACTGTTTCGGGTAAGGGTAACTTGAAGTTATTTACGTTGCCTAAACCACAGGTGCCTGCTGCTTTAGAAATGTATGATCCTGAGCACACAGAAGATATTTCAACGCCGTTAAGCGGAATGCAGGGCAAGATGTCTGACAGTTACACTATAGTGCCTCAAAACAAAGGTAAATATCCTATTAAACCTATTTCATTCTCATGGTTTGACCTTGCAACAAAGTCGTACAAAACAGTGACGCAGGAAGAGATCATGGTAAATGTACTTAGCGTTTCGGGCAAAGAGAGCGATAAAGACGATTTTGCCAACAAGAAAAAAGTAGAATCGGCAGAGCCATTCCGTTTCATAGCACTGGAAACTTCGCTTAAAGAAGTAGGGCGTGATGATTTCTTTGGGTCGGGATTATTCTTCGGGTTGCTTTTTGCACCATTCTTACTGATACCGTTCATCGTTTTAGGTAAGAAGAAAAAAGAAGCATACGATAGCGATGTTACCGGAAGCAAAATAAGACAGAACAATAAACTGGCTAAAAAATACCTTGGTGAAGCAAGGAAACAATTGGGTAATAAAGCAGCCTTTTACCTGGCGCTTGAAAAAGCCCTTCATAATTTCCTTAAGGCAAAACTTAATATTGAAACCAGCGAAATGAGCAGGGACAATATTAAAGAATTGTTATTATCGCGTAATGCCAAAGAAGAGACAGTGTACGATTTCAGCAAAATAATGGACAACTGCGAGTTTGCAAGATATGCGCCATCATCAGATTCGGCTATGCAACAGGATTACGACAGTGCCGTTGCGGTAATAACGGCATTAGAAAAACAAATGTAACGTTATGAGAAAGCTGGTAATAATATTTGTTCTTATGATAGCGCAAGGTTTGTTCGCCCAGGTTAGTTATACCCTGAAAAACGAGGAAGCTATTTTTTCACTCGAAACCAAAAGCGGCAAAATAGCGGTGCTTTCTAAAGACAAAGGCGATAGATTCATAGTATACCGATTTGGTTCTAAAGATAAAATTGAACTTGAATATCCCGGAAAATCTCAAGATAGCTGGAAAAAGTTTAAGTATTCGTTTTATTTGCGCGGAGGCGGTAAAGCCAATGAGGGTATGGACTTAAATTATGTTGCTTTTGAAAATAATGGATACAAATATGTAATCTACGATACGTATAGTGCTTCTGATGAAAAAAGTGAAACCGGTATTTTAGTCACGAATTTAAAAACTTCGAAAACAAGTAATATAAAAGCTAAACATAAAAAAGGCACGCTGATAGATTTTAGGGAGAACCATCTTTTAGAAATTAGCGACGAGCTTTATAATTAATAGTATAGCAATACAGTAATGAAAAAGTTAGCATATATATTTATCACTATATTTTTTGTGCAGTCAACCTTTGCACAAGATGCTTTTACTAAAGCAAATGAGCTGTACCGTAAGCATAAATATGCAGAGGCGGCTCAGGAGTATGAAACCATCCTGAAAGGAAAAAAAGAATCGGCAGAGGTATATTTTAACCTTGGCAACGCGTATTATAAACTGGGTAAGATAGCACCATCGGTTTATAATTTCGAGAAAGCCCTTTTACTGAATCCAAACTATAAAGATGCACAGATAAACCTTGGCTACGCAAAAAAAATGGCTATAGACGACATTAAGGAAGTGCCTAAAGTAGGCTTCTCTAAAATGTTGTATAACCTTACCGGAACATACCATTACAACACCTGGGCCTGGATAGCTGTAGGTTTTGCCTTTGGTTTCCTTGCGCTATTTGTTGGGTATTATTTTGCAGGCACAACACTTATAAAACGTATTTTCTTTGTAGGCATGTTCGTGGCTTTACTGGTAATAGTGCTTAGTGTACTATCGACAGTATTTGTAAAATCGGTAACATCAAAGGAACGTCCTGCAATAGTATTTGCAGAGGTTATTGCTGTTAAGGCAGAACCCTCGCAAAATGCTGAAGACGCTTTTGTACTTCACGAAGGCACAACAGTATCTATTTTGGAAGAAGTAGACAACTGGAAAAAAATAGAACTTGCCGATGATAGTGTAGGCTGGATTGAAAGCAGCGCTATTAAGGAAGTAAAATAACCGTCACTACATCACAACGCGGATGACGCAGATTGTACAGGTTAACACCGATTTTTGTATACTAAATAATCTATGAGCGTTTGTTAAAATCCGTGTCATCCGCATTCATTTTTATATAATTTGTGAGATTTGCGTAATTCGTGGCAAAAGTATCCTCCTCACTTATTTTTATTAACTTTGTCCCACTAAATTTTTTACATGATACAATCGATGACAGGTTTTGGTAAAGCCTCTTTACAATTACCTACTAAAAAGATTACCGTAGAAATTAAATCGCTAAACAGCAAGGGGCTCGACCTTAGTGTAAGAATGCCATCATCGTTCCGTGAAATGGAACTTGGTCTTCGAACAAAAATTGCCCAGAAGCTGGAACGCGGAAAAGTAGATTTTTCACTGTTTGTAGAAGTTACCGGTGAAGAAACTTCATCAAAGATCAACGCACCTATCGTTAAAGCGTACATAGCCCAAATGAAAGATGTAATTCCGGATGCCGATCCTACCGAACTGATGAAAATGGCAGTGCGTATGCCCGATGCCCTTAAAACAGAACGTGAAGAGATTGATGCTAACGAATGGGAAAACATCCAGGGGGTTATAGACCAGGCACTTGAAAACATTGTGAATTTCAGGGTTACAGAAGGTGTAGCATTAGAAAAAGAATTTCTTTTACGTATAGGCAATATCCTTTCGAACATGAATGAAGCGGTATCGCTTGATGGCGAACGTATAGCTACCGTTAAAGCAAGGCTTCGTACAGCAATTGATGAACTTATTGTAAACGTAGACGAAAACCGTTTTGAGCAGGAACTTATCTATTATCTTGAAAAAATGGATATTACCGAAGAAAAGGTACGTCTTGAAAACCACCTTAACTATTTTATAGAAACCCTTGCAGGTACCGAGGCTAATGGGCGTAAGCTTGGCTTTATTACCCAGGAAATGGGTCGTGAGATAAACACAATGGGGTCTAAATCAAACCACGCTAAAATGCAAAAGCTCGTGGTACAGATGAAAGACGAACTGGAAAAGATTAAAGAACAGGTGTTGAATGTACTATAAAGACGTTGAGATAACAGACGTTAGATAATAGAATAAGTCAGCATAAAAGAACAGCATGAGAAAAGGAAAATTATTAGTGTTTTCGGCGCCATCAGGGTCGGGTAAAACAACAATTGTAAAACACTTGCTGGAGCAGCCGGACCTTAACCTGGCATTCTCTGTTTCGGCAGCAACACGCGAGGCCCGCGATGGCGAAGTTCATGGTAAAGATTACCACTTTATTTCGCTGGAAGACTTTAAAAAGCATATTAAAGCCGATGAATTTGTAGAGTGGGAAGAAGTATACCGCGATAATTTTTACGGAACGCTTAAAGCTGAAATTGAACGCATCTGGGCAGAAGGCAAAAACGTAATATTTGATATTGATGTAGCAGGCGGACTTCGTATTAAAAAGAAATTCCCCGATGAAACCCTTGCTGTTTTCGTAAAGCCGCCAAGTATCGACGAGCTTAAGATTCGTCTTAAGAAGCGCAGTACCGAAAGTGAAGATAAGATAAACATGCGTATCGCAAAGGCATCTGTAGAGCTGGCAACAGCTCCTCAGTTTGATACCATTATTAAAAACTATGACCTTGATACTGCTAAAGGCGAAGCTTACCAATTGGTTAAAGATTTCTTAGCAGATTAATTTAAGTGTATGAAAAGACAATTCATAAAATGGGCTAAGCCTGTCCTGAAACGATTGCTCGGGATGGGAGAATACAGCGTAATTGATGAATTGAAAAAGAAAGGCCTTAAAGTAGGCGACAACTTTCATATGCAGGAAGGCTGTCTCATAGACGGTTCTCATTCCTATCATATACAAATAGGGAATGATGTAAGTTTAGCACCAAATGTACACATATTGGCACATGATGCCAGCACATGGTGGTTTTTAGAATATACAAGAATAGCAAATACTACTATAGGAAACACCGTTTTTATAGGTGCCGGGAGTATTATTATGCCGGGAGTTACTATAGGTGATGAAGTAATTATTGGTGCAGGGTCTGTAGTTACCAAAAATGTTCCTGATAATTGTGTGTATGCCGGTAATCCTGCAAAATTCATGATGTATACCAACGAATATATAGATCGTGAACGGGCAAAGATGAACGCCGAAAATACATTTGGCACAGACTATTCTGAAGCTAATGATGTATCATTTGAAAAGAAAGAACACCTTAAGCAGATGGCCGCAAAATACGGTACTGCCTTTTTAAAATAGAATATGAAAGTAGGATTATACTTCGGCACGTTTAACCCTATACACGTAGGGCACGTTATCATTGCCAACCACATGGCCGAATATAGTGGTCTTGACCAGATATGGCTTGTGGTAACGCCTCATAATCCGCTTAAAAAAAAGAGTACGCTGCTAGACGATCACCAGCGACTGCAAATGGTATTTCTTGCCACACAGGATTACCCCAAATTAAAACCAAGCGATATAGAATTTCGCCTGCCGCAACCAAGCTACACTACAAACACACTGGTGCACCTGCAGGAGAAATTCCCAACGCATGAGTTTTCGCTAATAATGGGCGAAGACAACCTCAACTCCCTTCATAAGTGGAAGAACTATGAAGTAATACTTCAAAACCATGACATTTATGTTTACCCACGCATAAATACCGATACCATCAATCCGGATATTGAAGCCAGTGCCCGCATACACCGTGTAGAAGCACCCGTTATAGAGATATCGTCTACGTCTATCCGCGAAGGCATAAAAGACGGTAAAAATGTACAGCCGCTTTTACCGCAAAAAGTATGGCAGTATGTAGAACATAATCTTTTCTATAGAAAATAGTTTTTCAGTCCTCAACCCAGTCTAAATTTTCAGTCGGTGTGTCATTTTGAGCGCAGCGCAGCGGAGTCGAAAAATCTCAGAAGAAGAGATAATCTATTTGTTTTAAAAAGAGTTGAATCTTTTCATTATACTTTTTCCTTGCCCCAGCGCCATAAAGGAGAGAAGCAGTTTGGATATGCGGAGCTTTTAATTTTCCATTGTAGAGAGGCCACGGCGTGGGTTATCTACAATTATAAAAACTCAGTACAAACGGTTAACAATACTTTATCACACCCAATTGCGCTATTTCGTACCTTTGGGTAAATTTTATATAAATTATGCTAAACTTTGAATACTATAACCCTGTAAACTTAGTGTTTGGCAGGGGCCAGATTGCCAAATTATCTTCACTTATACCTAAAAATGCAAAAGTACTTTTAGCCTATGGCGGCGGTAGCATCTTTAAAAACGGCGTACACAAACAGGTTACTGATGCACTTGCGGGATATGACATTACCGAATTTGGAGGTATAGAGCCTAACCCACGCTATGAAACCCTTATGAACGCGGTTGAAATAGTTCGTGAAAAGAAACTGGACTTTATTCTTGCTGTTGGCGGAGGATCTGTAATAGATGGTGTTAAATTCATATCGGCGGCCGCCAAATTTGAAGGTGACCCGGTAGATATCCTTATCAAAAGAATCAGAATATTAGATAACACTGTACCATTTGGTACTGTGCTTACGCTTCCGGCAACAGGTAGCGAAATGAACTCTGGTTCGGTTATTACAATCAATAAAACGCAGGAAAAACTTAGCTTCGGTGGGCCTGCGGTATTCCCAGTGTTCTCTGTATGCGATCCCGAAACGGTTGCATCGTTACCAAAACGCCAGGTGCAGAATGGAATTATAGATGCCTACACCCACGTGCTGGAGCAATACCTTACTTATCCGCATGATGCATTGTTACAGGACAGGATTGCCGAAGGCATCCTTCAGACACTTGTAGAGATTGGTCCCGGAGTAGCAGAAAATCCTGCCGATTATAAACTGGCTGCTAATTTTATGTGGTGCGCTACAATGGCGCTTAACGGGTTAATCCAAAAAGGCGTGCCTACCGACTGGGCTACGCACATGATAGGGCATGAGCTTACAGCATTATATGAGATAGACCATGCACGTACACTGGCTATTATTGGCCCTAACCTTTACCGCGTATTATTTGATACCAAAAAAGACAAGCTAGCGCAATACGGGCGCAGGGTTTGGAATATTACTGCCGAAAATACTGATGAAGCTGCTTTGGAGGCTATTGAGAAAACGGTCCAGTTTTTCCATACTATGGGCATGGATACCAAAATATCGAACTACACGCAGGATTATGAAAAGACAGCCGATTTTATCGTAAAACGTTTTGAGGAACGCGGCTGGAAAGCATTGGGTGAACGCCAGAATGTTACGCCTGAGAAGGTGAGGGCAATTGTAGAAATGAGTTATTAAACAACTATAAAACATAAAAGGCATTCCGGGTAAACCTGAATGCCTTTTAAACACCAAAAACAAAAAATTTTAAATTAACCTTTGTTATACACCCCCAATGTAAACAGAAGTCTAAAGGATAACGGCGTCAATTGTGGTATCATTGTATAGTGGCTTCATAAAATCGTGTTAATCTTTTCTTAACGGCGTTTTTAACAATTGGTTTGCAGTGCTTAACAAAAAGGGAGGATAAAATTGTTAAATTTTAAGTATTTTTGGCGTTTCAAACAATAAAGTAAACATGAGTGATACTCCTAAGTTCGCTGTTATAGGTGGTGGTAGTTGGGCAACCGCTATTACCAAGATGCTTTGCAGTAATGTAGACCAGATTGCCTGGTATATGCGTAATGATGATGCTATAGAGCATATTAAACTGCAAAAACACAACCCTAACTACCTGAGTTCTGTTGAGTTTGATACTAATAAGCTGTTACTTACCAGCGATATTAATGAGGCTGTTGCCTACGCAGACTATGTAATATTTGCTATACCGTCGGCATTTTTAAGCAGTGAGCTCGAAAAGCTTACCGTGAGCCTGGACGATAAAGTAATATTCTCTGCCATAAAAGGTATTGTTCCTGAAACAAGCCTTATTGTGGGTGAGCATTTCCACGATAAATACGATATATCATACGATAATATTGGGGTTATTACCGGCCCATGCCATGCCGAAGAGGTAGCATTAGAGCGTTTATCTTACCTAACCATTGCGTGTGGTAATGAAAAAAAGGCTAAGATTATGGGTAAGAACCTTAATAGCCACTACATAAAAACAAAGACAAGCGACGATATTGTTGGTACAGAATATGCTGCTATGCTTAAAAATATCTACGCTATTGCTGCAGGTATTGCCCATGGCCTTGGCTATGGTGATAACTTTCAGGCACTGCTTATGAGTAATGCTATCCGCGAGATGAAGAAATTTATCCGTAAGGTGCATAAAATGAAGCGTAATATAAATAACTCTGCCTACCTTGGGGATTTACTGGTTACGGGATATTCCGTTTTTTCAAGAAACAGGATGTTTGGTAATATGATAGGCAAGGGGTATACTGTAAAATCGGCCATGATGGAGATGAGTATGGTTGCCGAAGGGTATTATGCTGCTAAGAGTGCTTATAAGCTGAATAAAGAATATGGTGCTAAAACCCCGATTATAGATGCTGTTTACAACATTTTGTACGAAGGTAAAGACGCCAAAAGTGTTTTTAATAAACTTACCGAAAAACTGGACTAACCAATACCAACCAATATGGACCATCTGATAAACCACCCCGGAGTATTAACAGCATTCTCAATAATAGTGGTTGTCATGCTCCTGCTGGATTTGGGTGTGTTTAATAAAAACAGCCATGTAGTTTCTAATAAGGAGGCATTAACATGGTCTATTGTCTGGATATCATTATCAATGGCATTTAGTGGGGTAATTTATTATTACCTGGGTTTTGAGCAGTTTACCCAATTTCAAAGTGCCTACTGGATAGAAAAAGCACTATCTGTAGATAACCTCTTCGTTTTTATACTTGTCTTCGGATTTTTTAATGTACCCAAGCATCTTCACCATAAAGTTTTGTTTTGGGGAATCATCGGTGCACTAATCTTCCGTGCTATATTCATCTTTACAGGCGTAGAGCTTATAAATCTCACGTATCTGCCCGAAATGAATGTTTTTGGTGAAAATGTACGCATCAACGTTATTCTTTCGGTATTTGGCTTCTTTTTGCTTTACGCAGGAATTAAATCGTGGTTTGCCCATGAGGATGATGATGAGAATAAAGATTTCTCTAAAAGTCCGGGTGCACGCGTTATCTACCGCTTTTTTAATGTGACCAAAAATTACGAGGGCGACCGCTTCTTTATAAAAGTAGATGGTAAAAGGCTTGCAACACCGCTTTTGGTTGTGGTTGCTGTTATAGAATTTACAGACCTTATATTCGCGGTGGACTCAATCCCTGCTATTTTTGCTATAGCGCCGGACGATCCGTTTATACTTTATACTTCAAACATATTTGCCATATTGGGATTAAGGGCACTGTATTTTTTACTGGCCAACTTTATGCATATGTTCAGCAGGCTGCATTATGGCCTTGCCGTTATACTGGCGTTTATTGGTGTAAAAATGCTGATAGGTCCGTTTTATCATATCTCGTCACCACATTCGCTGATAGTCGTTGCAGGAATACTTGTGATAGCCGTTGGGGCGTCGCTGTTGTTTCCTGTTAAGAAGGCAGAGTAGCTTTTTGGTTGTCTGCGCAACGCAGCAATCAAGATTGTTAACCGGTGGATTCCGTTAACTAGATATATTTATTTATTTCGAATCCGACAACCAACAACTATCAACCGACAACTATTTTACCGATATCTCGTCCACAAAAATAAACGCGTCGCCACCTGCACCCTGATGCCATTCGGGTAGTTTGCCAAAGTTGTATGCCTTAACTTTTACATATCGGGCTTTGGTATTCGCTAAGTCTGCATCAAAGCTTTTAACCGTCACAGTGCCATCTTGTGCTGCCAACGTATTGTCTATAGTTTTCGAAAGTGTAAAGTTGATATTATCATCAGATGTGTAATAGTCTACTTTAGATGGCATTAGTATCCACGCGCCGCTATCCTGAAGAAAACGTGCCGATACGCTGCTCACAGGTGTACTCTTTTGTAAATCGATAACCGCTTCAAAATCCTGACTTTGATACCCCTGCCAGTCACCTTTGCGCCAGTTTTCGCTGCCGGTTATGCCATCTATAAGTCCGCCATTGCCGCCACCGTGGTAGCTTGGATTGTACACCGATTTCGTAGCAATGGTATAGTTATTTGGCTTTTTGATAAAACGTGCCGATACCTGCCTGCTCTTCTCATTATAATTGCTCACATAAGCAACAACTTCTGAAGTAATATTGACTTCAAACGGCATTTGATAGCGTATAAAGATCTTGTCTTTATTAATGTCTTTCTCGTTATCTACCCTGTACATGATTATATCATCCGGATTTGCAGAGCTGATGCTAACCTTCATTTTATCGGTAAATGATCGTGCAGCGGCATCGATAGCTGGAACGGTAATTATCTTTTGCCTAGGCAGTGTAGATGCAGCTGTGTTCTCTGTATTAATCTGTTCAGGGTATTGTATTTCCTGTATATAACCTTCAGATTCGTCATCCTTGCCGATTATACCTGTTGTACCGTCCTCAAAATGAATAACTGTTTTTTCAAAATATGGTTTAGTGGTTGTCCAGTAGTCCAGCCCCGGCGTAACCTGATACAAGCCAATACTGCTAAGCACATACCAGGCACTCATTTGTCCGCAGTCTTCGTTGCCAATTAATCCGTCGGGAGTATTTTTATAGAAATTGTCTAATATGTACTGCACTTTAGCCTGCGTTTTTTCGGGCTTGTCTACATAGTTGTACAGATAAGCCATGTGGTGGCTTGGCTCGTTTCCGTGTGCGTACTGACCGATAAGCCCGGTAACATCGGCCTGTTCACGGCCTGTAGTAGCACTTGGGGCATTAAACATTTCGTCCAGTTTAGCCTCAAAGTTTTTAGGTCCGCCAAAGGCGTCGATCATGCCATAAATATCCTGCGGAACAAAAAAGCTGTACTGCCAGCTGTTGCCTTCGGTAAAATTATTATTTACTTCACGTGCGTCAAAAGGCTTGTCCCAACCACCGTTTTTACGTGGTCGCATGTTTTTTGTTTCAGGGTCTAACAGGTTTTTCCAGCTTTGAGAGCGCGTCATAAAGTAATTATAATCATCGGTCTTGTTAAGCAGCTTCGCCATTTGGGCAATACACCAGTCATCATAGGCATATTCCAGTGTTTTAGAAACACTTTCGTGTTCGTCATCTATACTTATAAAACCTTGTTTCTTGTAAGCGTCAAGCCCTAAATGATCCAGCATTGCACTGTGTTTTGCCGCCTGAAATGCCTTTTCGTAATCAAAGCCCTTAATGTCTTTTGCCATTGCATCGGCTATGACAGATACCGAATGGTATCCAATCATACAATCGGTTTCATTGCTTGCAAGTTCCCACACCGGAAGCCTGCCGCCCTGTTCATACTGCTTAAGAAAGGTATTTATAAAATCGGTTGTGCGTTTCTTGTCGATAAGCGTATATAACGGATGCGCCGCCCTAAACGTATCCCATAAAGAAAACACTGAATAATAGGTAAAACCATCTGCTTTATGAATTTCATTGTCACGCCCACGGTACATACCATCTATATCCATAGCAATGTTAGGCTGCATCATGGTGTGGTATAGTGCAGTGTAAAAAACGGCAAGCTTATCTTTGTTTGTTTCGGTAATCTCAATTTTGTTTAGTTCTTTGTTCCATACTGCTTCGGCGGAAGCCTTAACTTTATCAAAATCAAATTTAGGCATTTCGGCAGCCATGTTTTTTGCAGCACCTTCATAGCTTGTAGGCGACAGCGCCACTTTTACAAGGAGTTTTTCGCCAGCTTTTACATTTTTACTAAAACTTATAGCCAGTAAAGAACCTGCAAAAAAGGTATTGGTTAGCTTAGCGGGGGCAAAGGCATTGTTGTTCACCTTTGTTACCTTAACCGGACTACTAAATTCTATACGCGCAAAAATATACTGGTCGCGTGCCCAGGCAGTACTGCGGCGCATAACCTCAATAGTTCTGTCGTTAATAATACGTACTTCGCCCATAATGAGCTTGTCGCGGTGATTAAGATCAAGAATAAAATTGGCCTGCCCTTTTTTTGAGAAAGTGTATTGATGAAGCCCAACGCGCGGGGTAGTGGTAAGTTCTGCCGTGATGCCGTCATCATTCAGCTTAACGCTGTAATATCCGGCGGAAGCTTTTTCTGAAGCATGCGAAAAAGTAGAAGAATAGCCTGTTTTATCAAGATCTGGTTCGCCCATAGTTGGCATGAGCATTACATAGCCATAATCGGAGCAGCCTGTGCCGTTAAGGTGGGTATGTGAAAAGCCGTAGATTGTACCGTCAGAATAATGGTATCCGCTACAACCGTCCCAACTGCCGTCAATGCGGGTGTCGGGGCTTAGCTGAACCATCCCAAAAGGCACTGTAGCGCCCGGAAATGTATGTCCGTGACCGCCTGTACCAATAAACGGATTTACATATTGCGTATAATTGTTTTGCTGTCCAAATGCAGATAATGTAAGTAAAAAGCTTACAATTACAAACGTGCCTCTCATTTCTTAAAATTTTCTTAAAGGTGTGAAAAAAATACAGACTTTGCAAAAATTTGTATTAAAATGAAAAAGGGTGTGTGGATATTTATAGAACAAGTGAGTCCTCACCCCGATCTCTTACAGGGAAAAGACCAGGGTGAGGAAAATTATGTATCTATTCGATCATTATACCATCCTTAAAGATAAGCGGAACTTCGCTTACAAAATCTTCGTGAATAGAATGTGCTTTAAAAGTATATGTCTTATCATACAGCACATTATCAATAAAAAAGGTAACCATAAACTGATTGTCTAATACAAGAACGCTATCTTCTATCAATTCAATTTTTACAAATGATACCGGTTCAATTTCTACAAAAGCATGGCGAAGTAACGATGTTTTTCGAGGTTCGCCATCTATAATTCCCGATGCGCTGGATACTACCATAGCACCTTCCAGTTTAAAATCGCTGTCGTTTATAAGGTATGCGTACCAGGTTTTCTGCATAAAGTCATCGTTCCATTCCTGTACTGCCGCTACATATACATTTTCTACCTGTGGAATTACTATATCTTTTTTCATTGTTTAAAGGCTTTAAGGGGCACAAAGATAACCTAAATACTTAATTGGAAAAATAGGGTAGCAGGCTATAACTTTGTACTTTATTTAGGATTTTTAGGTGTATAATTTCTATAACTTTAAGTTACTAAAAATAATTGTATGAAACTATTACAAATTACATGCCTATTGCTGCTTTTGGGTTTTGCCGTAAGCTGTAAAGATGCACCTAAACAACCGGAAGGCCAACAGGATCAGGAAACTGTTACTGCCACAGTAACCGATACTGTTACTGCTGATGCTGCACATAACAGTCAAAACTCGCTGGACTGGGCGGGTACATATAGCGGCGTAACCCCTTGTGCCGACTGTCCCGGAATGAAGACAGATATAATTTTAAATAACGATAACACCTACAGTCTGCAGGAACAATATCTTGAAAAAGAGAAAGCACCACGAAGCTTTAAAGGGTCTTTTACGTGGGATGATGCCAGTAGCATTATTACGCTTGACGCGGAAGGCGACCATCATAAATTTAAAGTGATGGAAGGAAGCCTTAGGCTGCTGGATAAATTTGGTGATGAAAAGCAGGGCGGCAAACCCGAAGATTTTGTGTTGCCGAAAGTGAAATAAAATAAAATCAGGATTTTAAATCTCCTGCTTTTATTTTATGTAGTTGGGAGATATGCATTTACACCAATACTCTACGATGGCCTTAATGGTATCTTTAATTTCATCGTAATCATTTGGTTTTATAAAAAATCCCTGAACCGATTTAGAATAGGCATCAATAACATTTTGCTGTTCGGCTACGGTAGAGAAAAATAGGTAAGGGATAGATTTAATTCTAAGATTTTCGTTCTCATGAATCTTTTCTCTTAATTCCATGCCGTTTAGTTTTGGCATATTTATGTCAGAGAAAATAATAAATGGCTCAACTTCCGTATCGGTTAAATATTTTAGGGCATCTTCCCCGTCTCCAAAAAAGAGAATTTCATTTTTGCATTCCAAGTCTATAAATACTTGTGCTAAAATATCCTGGTCGTCCACGTCATCTTCAATAATTATAATGGGGCCTCCTTTGTTCATGTTATAAAGTTGTAAGGTATTAATTACTACAAGGTAAACTATTTAAGTAACATATAGGCCATATAATTGAATTAAAGAATTTTAACTGTTTCAATTAAATAAAAAACCCTTCTTAATAGAAGGGTTTGTAGTATTATATGCTGGCTTTAAACTGCTCCAGGAATCTAACGTCGTTTTCATAAAACATCCTGATGTCGCCAATCTGGTATTGTAGCATTGCTATACGCTCTACGCCCATACCAAAGGCAAAACCATTGTATTTTGTAGCATCTATACCACAGTTGGTTAAAACATGTGGGTCTACCATACCACAGCCGCCAATTTCAAGCCATCCTGTACCCTTTGTGATCCTATAGTCAGTCTCGGTCTTAAGTCCCCAGTAAATGTCAATCTCGGCACTAGGCTCGGTAAAAGGAAAGTACGACGGGCGAAGACGGATCTTACTTTTGCCGAACATCTCTTTGGTAAAGTATAAAAGTGTTTGCTTAAGGTCTGCAAACGAAACATCTTTGTCAATATAAAGTCCTTCTATCTGGTGGAATATACAGTGCGAACGCGATGATATCGCCTCATTCCTAAAAACCCTTCCCGGAGAAATAGTACGGATAGGCGGTTTGTTTTCTTCCATATAACGCACCTGTACCGATGATGTGTGTGTTCTTAGCAACACATCGGGGTTGGTTTGTATAAAGAAAGTATCCTGCATATCGCGAGCAGGGTGGTATTCCGGCAGGTTAAGTGCGGTAAAGTTGTGCCAGTCATCTTCAATTTCCGGACCCTCGCTTACGTTGAAGCCAATGTTCGAGAAAATATCAATAATCTGGTTCTTCACGATAGATATAGGATGGCGTGAACCTACTGCAAATGGCTCACCCGGACGGGTAAGGTCACCATAAATGCCTTTAGCCTCTTCTTTGCTTTCCAGTGCTTCGGTAATAGAAGCTACTTTTTCTTCAGCAGTTTTTTTCAGGTTGTTAACCACCTGTCCAAATTCCTTTTTCTGTTCGTTAGGAACTGCTTTAAATTCAGCAAAAAAGTCATTAAGAAGTCCTTTTTTACCCAGGAACTTAATCCTGAACGCTTCCAGTTCTTCTTTGTTTTGAGTCTGAAATGCTTCAGCCTCTGCAATATATCCTTTAATTTTCTCTATCATTGTTATTCTGTAAAGTGCTGCAAATTTAGACATTTTTAATTTGTTGTGCTATTTGAGAGTGTCTTTAATTTTATGGTTTAGTACATAAAAATTAATGTTTACCTGCACATTTTCTTACTTAACCCCAAAAATTATTTTGGTTGCAAAAGCTGCTCTATGTTTGTCTCAGGTTTAAAGATTGATCATTGGTCAGGATACTATAGCCTCTTACTGCAAGCCCCCAGCGGTAGGTAAAGCTAAAACATAACATTAAGAACCCTGTTGGAACCACCCGCAGGGTTTTTTAATTCATATAATCACAACAGTTGTGTTAGTTAACCTGCACATTATCAGGGTTAGCCTCAAAAATTATTTCAGTTAAAAATCCTGCCGTACGTTTGCTTCAGAATTAAGAACATTACTAAAAGTTTTGATTGATATATAAATTGGTTGGTTGGTTGAAAGCCCTGTCGAAAGGCAGGCAAAATGGCAGTAATGCCCAAAGAATTACACTACTTACTACTACTTGAAAAACCGGTGTACTTACTGCACCGGTTTTTTTATGGCTGTAAGTAAGCGAAAACAGCATTTTACCTGCACATTCCTGCCGGTAACCTCAAAAATTATTTTGATTGCAAAAGCTGCCGTACGTTTGTCTCAGGTTTAAGAATTTAATAGGTTTTGATTGAATTAAGTCCTGTGTTGCCCCCAAGACAGGCGGTCCGGCAGAAGTGCCGGGCGTCATAAACAGTATTCCGTAGCCCCCAACGGTATGCTGCAATAAAAAAGAGGCTGTATCATTTTTAAAATGATTACCAGCCTCTTTTTTATTATAGGTCATCACGATAATTGTTTCAATTTACTATTTCGTCAATAATTTTCTTCGCCTGTGCAAACAGGGCATCATAATGCGCCTGGTCCCTTGCTCCTTCAAAACCTATAGTGTCGTACAGAAATTCAACCTTCGCGTCGTTCACGCCACAGTATACCGATAAACTTTCGATCATCATGTGTTTCATGTACTCATAATTGCCCTTTGTTTCGAAAGCTTCCTCCGTTTCGCCTGTCAATGCAATCCATCTGGTTTTATTAACCGGAAGCCTGTTGCCTTTTCCATAAGCTAGTCCGTTAGTCCAGACTTTGTCTATATATCCTTTTAAAATAGCAGGGAAAGAATACCACCAAACAGGGAACACGATAAATAAGGTGTCTACACCCTTCAGGCTCTCAAACAGGGTTCTTACTTCTTCGGTGTACGGATAGTTAATATCATCCCATTTGGGCTCGTCTACTTCATTCATAAGAGGATTAAAGCCATATCTGTATAGGTCAAGTTCGCTTACAGCCAGGCCTTTTTCTTCGGCATGAATTTTCATCGAATTTACAATCTGTGCAGTAAGTGAGTCTATCCTGGGATGCGCCCATACAAAATGTACTTTTTTCATAGCGGTAGGGTAGCTCTTTGATGAGCAGTAAGAACAAATTTAAAGGTATCAATGGTAAAGCAGAACACATTTAACGAAGTGTTATACTCATGAATTAGAGAGACTGTTAGCCGCGAAAACGGTTTCTCGCCCTGTTTACCTACACATTTTTAGTACTTACCTCAAAAATTATGTCGGTTAAAAATGCTGCCGTACGTTTGTCTCAGGTTTGATTGATTGGTTACAAGTCCTGCTGGTACCCCCGACAGCAGGCAATTTTAAAAAAACATACATTTTGCCCCCAAAAGTATGCTGCTAAAAAAACCTGTGCTTCAGCAAGCGCAGGTTTTTTTATGCCATTTTACAGATAAAAAGTGCTGTTGGTCGATTGAATTCTGAAAATTTGCTTCAAATTTCTTCCCCTTAAAAACATACAGTAGTTTTAATATAAGTTTTAAAGTCATTTTTGGTATAAAACAAAAGTCCTGCTTCGGGGGTTGCAGGCAAACTAAAATACATTACGTGCCCCCCACGTATGTAAATTTAGTCAAAAAAAGACCTGTGTTATTACTAACGCAGGTCTTTTTGTTTTGTTAACCGACACAATTTCTCCCTTAACCTCAAAAATTATTTTGGTTGAAAATCCCGCCGTAAGTTTGTCTCAGGTTTGAAATTAATACGTTTGATTTGATTGATTAAAAAGTCCTGTTTCGCCCCCAAGTGCAGGCAAAAATTACAAACAACACTTGCCCCCAAAAGTATGTTGTTACTTAAAAAACCCTGAGTTTAGCGACTCAGGGTTTTTTAATGCACTATGTTTTGATATAACAAATGTGGCCTACATCCAGAATTAAAGAATGTTTACCTGCACATTTTTACTACTGACCTCAAAAATTATGTTGGTTAAAAATCCTGCCGTACGTTTGTTTCAGGTTTGATTGATTGGTTACAAGTCCTGCTGCTGCCCCCACAGCAGGCAATTTTAAAAAACACATATTTGTCCCCAAAAATATGTTTCTAAAAAATCCTGCGTTTGATAATGCGGGATTTTTTATTTGGTGTCATAACTAACTCCTCACTTATTCAGATTTTAAGATCCGGTCATCTAACATCAAGTTTCCGGTTAACCGACACATTTACACCGGTAACCTCAAAAATTATTTTAGCTGAAAATCCTGCCGTACGTTTGTCTCAGGTTTGAAATTAATACGTTTGATTTGATTGATTAAAGTCCTGTTTCGCCCCCAAATGCAGGCAAAAAAAGAATTACAAAACGACACTTGCCCCCAAAAGTATGTTGTTATTAAAAAACCCTGAGTTTAGCGACTCAGGGTTTTTTAATGGCGTTTACCTACAGATTTTGGGGTTTTACCTCAAAAATTATAGTAAGATCTAAATCTGCTATAGCTTAGCCTCAAGTTTAAGTTATTAGAGAAATTTGTAAGGAAATTTCTCTGCAAGTCCTGCCTTAACCTGCAGGCAATTACAATAAACATTACGCTTTTAAAGCAGAATGTATTTCTTTTTCACACTTAAAGCCCGTGCCTAGCACAGGCTTTTTTATTTGGTAGTGCAGCGTATTCTTAAAAAACTGAAACAAAAAAATTACTTTTGCAGTATGAAAGCTATATTTTACCTGAAAACCTGCGATACATGCAGAAAGATTCTAAAATCGTTACCTACTACCGAAGGTTTTACACTTCGCGAAATAAAATCAGAAGCCATTACACCGGCAGAGCTTGAAGAAATGAGACGCCTTGCAGGAAGCTATGAAGCGCTTTTTAGCCGTAAAGCAACCCTTTATAAAGAACGCGGACTTAAAGATGCAGTGCTTACCGAAGATGATTATAAAAACCTCATCCTGGAGCATTATACCTTTTTAAGCCGACCTGTTATTGTAGATGGCGAAACTATATTTGTTGGAAACAGCAAGCCTGTAGTTGAAGCAGCTATTGCACATTTGGGATAACGTATTAAAAACCGATAACTACTTACTAGCCGCAGCAAACCATTCTTCCAATACTGGGAAAATTACGTTAGAAACTTTTAAGATGGGGTAAAAGAAAATAGACTCGTCCAGTGTTTTCTTTTCGGCTATAAAGTTGTTGTGGTTTATTTTTACAAAAAAGGTCAGTAATACACTTAGTATTAATACGGTTCTTAATAATCCGAAAATGGCACCCATAATACGGTTTACTAAACCGAGACCTGAGAAATCGGCTATTTTGGTCATGAATTTGGCAAGCAGCGTTATACCGATTACCACACCAACAAAGGTTATAATAAAGGCAACAATTGCTGATGTTTTAGGATCGTCTGGCAAATGGCCATCGAAGAAACTGCCCACAGCCCCCGAAAATTTTATAGCAATATAAATACCCAGCAATAGCGATACCAGCGATGCCAGTTCTACAAAAAGTCCTTTGCGCACGCCGTTAAAAACGCCATAGCCAAGAATACAGCATAAAATAATATCTAAACCTGTCATGGGGCAAAGATAGTATTCGGCACACACAAACCAAAAGGCCTGCGGGCATTAAATTTCAACTCACTATCTTTGCGTTTTTAAAACATAAAAATGTCAAGAGACGAACAATTAAAATTACGCTGGGAACAGCTTGTCACTATACTGTCTGACCGATTTGCCGATGGCGATGCGTTAGACCTTGATGCCATCATTTACCTTATCGGGGTGCAGGAGCTAGGCCAGTTCAACAAAAAATTCAAAAAAGACGAAAAGGTAAACCTTATGCATATCGCCATTTGCCGCCTTTTAGAGCCTTTTGGGTATTATGAATTTGACTATTTTGATGAAGACGGATGGCCGCACTACACCGTTAAGGAAGAACTGCCACCGCTAAAAGCAGGGGAGCAGAGCATATTGATGAAAGGCGCTATAGTTGACTATTTCCTTGAAAAAGGACTTATTAAATAAGTCTCCGTATACAGAAAACTGCTTCGGCAGAAAAGCAAAAACCCCACGCACAGCGTGGGGTTTTGTATTTTTATAAAGGCACGTGTTACACCACGCCCTGAGCCAGCATAGCATCGGCAACTTTTACAAAGCCTGCAATGTTAGCACCTTTTACATAATCGGTATAGCCTTTGTCGTCCTGGCCGTAAGTAAGGCAGGCTGTGTGAATGGCCGTCATAATATCTTTAAGCCTTTCGTCTACTTCTTCTCTTGTCCAGCTAAGGCGCAATGAGTTCTGCGACATTTCTAGCCCGGATGTTGCCACTCCTCCCGCATTTGAAGCCTTGCCCGGTGCAAATAGCGTTTTTGCTTTCTGAAATTCTATAACTGCTTCCGGAGTGCATGGCATATTAGCGCCTTCTGCCACGCAGATACAGCCGTTTTTAAGAAGCTGTTTTGCCTCGTCGCCGCTAAGTTCGTTTTGGGTAGCACATGGCAGCGCGATATCGCATTTTACCTCCCACGGTTTGCCACCTTCTACATATTTGGCTTTCTTGTATTTTTTAGCATACTCGCTTATCCTTCCGTACTGTACATTTTTAAGATCCATCACATAGGCTAGCTTATCGGCATCTATACCTTCTTCATCGTAAATATATCCTGAAGAATCAGAGAATGTAACCACCTTGCCACCAAGTTCTATAGCCTTTTCGGCAGCATATTGCGCCACATTGCCCGATCCTGAAACCACTACGATTTTGCCTTCAAAGCTTTCTTCTTTGGTTTCCAGCATGCTTTGCGCAAAATATACACAGCCGTAGCCTGTAGCCTCAGGACGGATTAATGATCCTCCAAAGCTTATGCCCTTTCCGGTTAGTACGCCTGTAAACTCATTTCTTATTCTTTTATACTGGCCAAAAAGGTAACCTACCTCACGTCCGCCCACGCCAATATCTCCGGCAGGAACATCGGTATCGGGGCCTATGTGTTTACAAAGCTCTGTCATAAAGCTTTGGCAAAAACGCATAATTTCGTTGTCGCTTTTTCCTTTAGGGTCAAAATCAGATCCTCCTTTGCCACCGCCCATTGGCAGGGTAGTAAGGCTATTTTTAAAAGTTTGCTCAAACGCCAGGAACTTTAAGATGCTTAGGTTTACCGATGGGTGAAAGCGGAGCCCGCCTTTGTATGGCCCAATTGCCGAATTCATCTGAATCCTGTAACCCCTGTTTACCTGTACATTGCCTTTATCGTCTAACCAGGTAACTCGAAATAATATAATCCTTTCGGCCTCTACCATTCGTTCTAAAAGCATTTTACCTTTATACTTTGGGTTTTCTTCTATAAACGGAATCACGGTTTCGGCAACTTCGTGTACTGCCTGTAAAAATTCGGGTTCGTTAGGGTTTCTTTTGGTAACGGCGTCCAAAAAAGACTGTAAGCTGTTTGACATGTTGTAAATAGTTTGGTAGTTAAAAGATGTGTGTTTGTTAAGAAGAACGTATAAAAAAGCAGCGCAGATAACACATTTCTGAAACCCGTTTTGCAGATATTCCGTTGTAAGGGAATGTAAATCTGCAAAAAACTGTTCAAATTTGCGTTATCTGCGCTGCTAAATATATCTTAAATCTAAAACAACGCTGCGTTATGCAAATGCCTGTTCTATATCTTTTAATAGATCTTCAATGTCTTCAACACCAACACTAAGGCGCACAAGATCGTCGGTAATACCAATCTCTTTACGTTTAGGTTCGGGTATAGATGCATGCGTCATCAGGGCAGGGTGGTTGGCTAAAGATTCTACACCGCCAAGCGATTCTGCAAGTGTAAACACTTTTACATTTTCAAGGAAAGAAATAGCATCTGCTTTTGCTCCCGATTTAAATGTAAACGATACCATACCGCCATACTGACCGTTCATTTGCTTTTTAGCAACTTCGTGGTTAGCATGTTTTTCAAGTCCGGGATAGTATACTTTTTCTACCTTAGGATGGTTTACCAGGTATTCGGCAACTTTTTGTCCGTTTTCACTGTGGCGCTGTACCCTTAGGTGCAGGGTTTTAATACCGCGAAGCACAAGGTAAGAATCCTGTGGGCCAAGGGTTGCCCCCGTAGCAAACTGAAGGAAATGCATTTTATCGCCCAGCTCTGCCTCTTTAATAATTAGTGCACCCGCAATAACGTCGCTATGCCCGCCAAGGTATTTTGTAGCAGAGTGCATAACAATATCGGCACCAAGATCGATAGGTCGCTGAAGGTATGGTGTTGCAAAAGTATTATCTACAGCAAAAAGTATGTTTTTAGCCTTTGTTATCTTTCCGATAGCTTCAATATCTACTACTTTCATAAGTGGGTTAGTTGGTGTTTCTACCCAAACAAGCTTAGTGTTTTCGTTTATAAGCGACTGAAATTTATCAAGGTCATTCATATCCACAAAATGGAATTTTATACCCATATCCTGATAAATGCGTGTAAACATACGGTAGGTACCTCCATAAAGGTCGTCCATAGCAATAACCTCATCGTTAGGCTTAAGCAGCTTCATAACGCAGTCGGTTGCTGCAAGTCCAGATGAAAATGCAAGTCCGCGTGCACCGTTCTCAATGCTTGCAAGGGCATCCTCAAGAGCAGTACGTGTAGGGTTTGCACCGCGGCTATATTCGTATCCGTTTATAAGTACTCCGGGGCTTTTCTGAGCGAAGGTAGATGTTTGAAAAACCGGCGGCATTACTGCGCCCGTGTGCTCTTCATGATGCTGGCCTCCGTGTATGGCTTTAGTGTTAAATTTCATATAATCGTATATTCGTTCTCATTAATTTTAGGCAAATTTACTGTAATTTAATTTCCCGCGTATGCGGATAAGCGTGTTTTACACAACTATAACACTTATACTATGAAACAACTGCTAGTCTTAGCCCTTGCCTTTTCGATGCTTACAGCCTGCAAGGATGATAAAGAAAAAACAACCGAAGATGTTACAGAAACTATTGTAGAAGAAGCACCTGCACTATCTTTTGAGAACAAAGAGTACAATAAAAAAACAACGTTGCCATGCAAAGGCGATGTTTGTACGTATGTATCTATAAGTGTTCCCGAGGCTAAAGGTGCACCGGAGGTTAGCGACAGCATTAATCATGAAATATTTAAGGTAACAAGGAGCATAGTATACTTTGGTGAAAAACCAACCGCAGCAAAAAGCTATAAAGAACTTATGGATTCGTTTATAGGGTCATACGAAGAACTTGCTAAAAAATATCCTGCCGATGCCATGCCGTGGGAGGCAAAAATTAAAGCAACTATAGATTACCAAAGCGATAATATTATAAACATAAAACTTAACAACTATATGTTTACCGGCGGGGCTCATGGGTACGAAGGCAACCGTTCGCTTTTGTTTGATACAAAAACAGGAAGAACACTTACGTACGATGCCATTTTACACGACAGGAAAGCGTTTACAGCTTTTGCCGAAAAGAAGTTTCGCGAAAAATTTAATATCCCGGCAGGTAAATCTATAAATGCTACCGGATTGTTTTTTGAGAATGATAAATTTATCCTTCCACAAAATATATTTTATAAAGAAAACGGACTTCTTTTATACTACAACAGTGTAGAGATTGGCTCTTTTGCCGACGGCCCTAAAGAACTTTTATTACCGTATAGTGAAATTAGTACGTTTCTGAAAGTAAAATAACTCTGAATGTTAATTAACATTTTAAATCTAAGTTATTGATAATCATTTTGTAACTTTATATATATGACTTAAAGAAGTCGATTTGAGATTTGCCTAAGATTAAAAGGACATGATGAATTTTCATTTTAAGCAAACATCATCAGACGGGGCAAAAACTACAGAGTATTCGATCTCTATACCTATTGTTGGTATTATAACTGTAGCAATAGCCTGTCTTTACAGTATTTAAATAGAACGCCTCTTCTTAGAAGAGGCGTTCTTGTTTCCGGATACTTTTAAACAGACTTTCATCCTTTTTTTCAGGGCTTTATACAAAAAACACAATAATGGCGTTTTAGCTTATATTTGTGCAAATAATTGCTTTTGATGAAAAAGATTTTCTTACTGTATTTCTTATTGCTTTCATTTACTTTTTTTGGGCAAAACCAGCCCTGGAGGAGTTTCTTTTCGTATAACGACATTGTAGATGTAACCCAGTCGCAAAGCAGGGTGTTTGGTGCAGCCAGTAGTGCTATGTTCGAAAAGAACTTAGGTACTAACGAGCTTAAAACAATAACCTCTGTAGATGGACTTAAAGTAGAGACAATAACAGCAGTACATCATAGTACCATATTTAACCGCACATTGGTTGGTAACACTAACGGCTTGCTTATTGTTATTAATGGTGATAATACAATTGTAAATAAAATTGGCATAGTACAGGAAAGTACTATTGCTGCTGCCAAAAAAAGAATAAATCATATTACCGAAGCCAACGGAAAGGCCTATATATCTACCGATTTTGGAATTGTAGTTTTTGACCTTGCCACTCTGGAATTTAATGATACCTATTATCTTGGCCCTAACGGATCTGAACTTGCAGTACAGCAGGCAGCTGTGTTAGGCGGCTATATTTTTGCAGCATCTCCTACACTGGGAATCAGGGCAGGTAACCTGTCTAACCCAAATCTTAATGACTATAATCAATGGGAGCAGCCGTTTGGCGGTGCTTTTTCCGGAGTATGTACTTTTAATAATATGCTCTTTGCCTGTGATACAAATGGACTTGTTTTTAGAATTCAGGACGGTTCAGCCAATATTTTTGCTACTCTTCCCTCCGGTGTTACAGATCTCAGGGAAGCAAACGGATATTTGGTAGCTACCTGTGCCAGCCGTGTAAATGTTTATAATGCGCAGTTAATGCAAGCTGCCCAAATTAATGTTATTCCGCTTCCCGAAGCAGAAGGTGCTATTTTTACAAGTGCTACAGTAGTTGCCGAAACCGTGTTTGTAGGTACACGGGATGATGGTATGTTCTCTGCAGGGTTTAACAGTCTTAGTTTTGAGAATATAACGCCAAATGGCCCTTCGAGAAGCAATATATTTGCCATTAAAAAAGCACCAAGTGCATTATGGGCTGTGTACGGAGATTATGATTATTTTTACAATCCGTATGAATTAGATTATTATGGTGTTAGTAAGTTTAACGATAAAGGATGGACAACCATACCCAATACTAAACTTTTTAATGCAGCATCTATATCAGATATTGTAATTAGTCCCGTAAATGAAAACCTAATATATGTGTCTTCTTTTCATAATGGCCTTATCAAAATTGAAAATGAAGAGCCTACAGTTCAATATACTTACCAGCCGGTTATACAAAACGGACCTGAATCTTTAGTTGATTCGGAAAATGCGAACGAACGAAGTGTAAGGATAAATAGCCTTGCCTTTGATAAAACCGGAAATTTATGGATGACAAATGCAAGAATTGAAAAGGCCATAAAAACGCTTAGGGCCGGAGGCGGATGGATATCCTATAATGTTAAAGACATACTTACTACTCCTACCGACAATAGTTATGGAAAAATGGCAATTGACAAAAATGGCACTAAGTGGATACCAAGTAGTTTTGGAGGGCTTATAGGATTTAATGAAACTGCCAACCCACAGTTTAAAGTTATTACCAATGGCGAGAATGGAAATTTACCATCGTATAACGTAAGATGTGTAGCCATAGACAATAATAATCGCTTATGGATAGGTACTGTTAGCGGATTAAGGGTGTTACAGGGAGTAGACCGTTTTAATACCGAAGACCAGCTTACTACAAATGCTATAATTATTCTTGAAGACGGACTTGCCCAGGAACTAATGTACGAGCAAAGTATAATAGATATTGCTGTTGATGGTGCAAATAACAAATGGATAGGTACAGGGGGAGCAGGAGCTTTTTTAGTATCGCCGGATGGCCAACAGACGCTTTTTCATTTTACGAAAGAGAATTCTCCACTACCAAGCAATACTATAAATGATATTGAGGTAGATAATGTTACCGGAGAGGTTTTCTTCGCTACAGATAAAGGAATGGTTTCCTACAGGGGTACATCAACTGAAGCAGCAGATGATCTTAGCAAGGTATACGTTTTTCCAAATCCAGTACGTCCTACTTTTAACGGAGACGTAAATATTAGTGGACTTGTAGACAATGCTAACGTTAAGATTACAGATATTGAGGGTAATCTTGTGTACGAAACTACATCTGAAGGAGGAACCGTTCTATGGGACACACGTGCTTTTGGAAAGTATAAAGTGGCATCCGGCGTGTATATGATATTTATATCTTCTGAAGATGGCACAAAAACTAAGGTTAAAAAGGTAATGATCATCAGATAAATTACTATCGGTACTTGTTCGGTTTTATCAAACAATAATATGCTCGTAAAAACAAAGGCTATAGTACTAAGTGCGTTACGATATCAGGAAAAAAGCCTGATCGTAAAGTGCTTCACCGAATCTGACGGTCTTAAGTCATATTACGTTCGCGATGCTTTTACATCAAAAAAAAGCAGCCAGAAAACTGTGTATTTTCGCCCGCTTAATATACTTGAAATAGAGGCATCTCATAAAAATAAAGGAACACTTGAATATTTTAAGGAAGTGCGTATGGCATATCCTTACTTTTCTATCACTACAGATATTACCAAAACAACTATTGCCATTTTTATATCAGAGATGTTGCATCATTGCATTAAAGAAGAAGAAAAAAATCAAAGCCTTTATTCCTTTCTTGAAACGGCATTACTTTGGCTTGACAGTCATGATGGAGCCGCTAACTTTCACCTGATTTTGCTTTTGGAAATTACTAAATTTCTAGGGTTCTATCCGGATGGTTCAAACGAAGAATATTCTTTTTTTGAAATGACAGGAGGTGTTTTTGTGCCTTATGCTTCGGTAAGCTGCCTTTCGGCAGAGGAAACCCAGTTGTTAAGAAGACTTATTCCTTTAAAGTTTGATAACAGCACCAAAGCCTTTCATGTTTCAGAAAGGCAGGCGTTGCTAAAAATATTGCTGGACTATTATGCATTTCACCTTGATGGTTTTAAAAGACCAAAATCGCTAGAAGTACTTAAAGAGGTTTTTAGTTGATTATTTTGTAAATAGAAATCCGCTTGCAGACCCTAAAACAAACCATATATACCATTTTTTAAACCAAGGTTGACGGATAGTAATTTCTGCGGAAGTTATATTGATGGTTTTTAAATATGGGTTGCTGTTTGTGATATCAGTTACCAGAATTTCCTCCCCTAAAAACCAACTTCGTTTAAGTCCGTTTATCACGGTCACTGTATTTTCAAAGTGCAATGAATCGATTCTAATGCCTTTTTGGTCAGATTGCCAATTGAGTGTGTACCATTTCTCATTTATGGTTCCTGAGCGTTTAAAAACACATGGAATAGTATCTTTATATACTATTTGGACACTATCAATCAATGTAACGGTTTCATATTTAACCAAAGATCTGATTTTTGAGAATTCAGCAGTAAGTTTTCTCAGCTCAATATCTTTGTTTATAAGTAGATTTTGTAACTGCTTATTCTCTAGTTGTAACGTTGATTTTGTTGCTGTAAAAGTACCTAGTCTGTTCTTATAATAGTTTACAGTATCAGTCAATAGTGAAGTGTAATTATTTGCTACACTTTTGTTTGAACTACACGTTTGCATAGATGCAAACAGCAGCACTATCAGTACTGCTGTCGCTGTTTGCCAAATGTATTTCATTAATCTAAAACTTTAAGATGTACAAACAGTACATTTTTTACACTTCGCGTACGGTTCATTACTGCTCCGCCATCACTTTGATTGGTTAATGACGTATTGCCTTCTATGGTATAAAATTCCTTATCCTTAACTTTCCATCCATTAAATATACCAACGTGATCGTGTTTGCTATCGCCATTCCAATCGAAAAATACTAAGTCTCCCATTTGTGGTGAATTTGCTACCTCTCCAGTCTTTTTAAAATGGGCTACTGCTGTCTGGCATCCGGCAAAACCTTTTGTATAGCCAATTTTACCTAAAGGAACACCTGCCTGGGCGTAAACCCAGCTGCAAAATATTCCACACCACGCAACACCGTCTAAACCAAACCACTTTCCATATTTTGTTTTATTGCTGTTAAGTGGGCTTTCTTTTTGACCGACCTCCCCGAAAGCAATCGCAATTATTTTTTCTCCTTTTGTCATTGTTATTAAATTAAATCGTTAATGTCGTTTTTAATCTCTTTACTACGTTTCAGTGTGCTCTTAAGCCATTTTATTATATCCTTGCCAGTTGCTTCTTCGTAATTTTCTTTAATAGAAGTAAACTCAATACTTACCAAAACCAGAGCAATAAGCTTTGTGAAAAAATAGTCAACCGAAAACCATATCTTCATAAACTCTGATAGTAGGTAATGGTCAATTATAAACAGCAGGATTATGCAGGCCTCATAGATGATCAGCTTCCCTATGATATCGGACATATACCTGCTATTAATTGGTTTCTTTAGCTTAGTGGCTTTATACAGTCCGGTTACTGTATCTAAAAAGATTGCTATGGCAACTGCGATAAGTACACCCTGTATTGGAAGTAAAAAACCTGTAACGCCTGCAGTGATCGAATAAATGAATTTCATTTTGTTATAATTTCATTGATTAAGCTGGAGTTACAACAGCAGCGATTGGACTAATAACCCATTCTGCAGATGAAAGTTTTTTACAAGCGAACGACCCACTGGTATGAATTGCATATACGGTATAACCCAAGCGTACACTTGGATATTTTGCATTTAAGGTACTAAACCAACCGGAACTGCCGGTATAATTATTATCAATGACAAAACCTGTTTCAAGATCCAAAACTTTAGCATCCAATTGCGACTTATTAATTGGATGACTACCTAAAGTAGCATTAGGCACAATAGGGGCATCTATGAAAGTTAAAGTTCCACTCTTCGTAGTGGCACCATTTTTTATTATATAATTAGTAGCTACATTGTTGGCAGCAGTTGCTTGCGCTGAGTCCAACTGCCCTAATGCAACATATTCATTTGCATTTTGAGCGTTAGCTCCCCATACCCTACCAGCGGCCGTTACTCCAAAAACATCTGTGTTACCAACTTTAGCCCTAAGAACATCAGAAGCGTTTCCATTATTGGTCTCAAATCTATGTGCTACAGTATTTGTAGATTGAAAATACACATTAGTACCGCTAGCATTGCCGAAACTTATTCTGCTACCTTGTGGATTTGATCCTGATATAATATTTGCATTTAAAATTACCTGATCGGCAAATGTTGTTGCAGCAAATCCTATATCAACTTTTGCTACATTGCCTCTTTCCAATACCAAGTTATATCCATTGTTTGTTCCTATAGTCATGACTGTATTGAAGCTATTACCGCCTTGTAAAATAGATCCAGCTGTAACTTCGTCCAGTTGCCCTTTATTTATGGCGTGACTTGCTAACGTACCGGCAGGTACGACCGGAGCTTCAGTAAATGTTTTAGTACCGTTTACAGTTGACGCTCCGCTTGAGGGTATATAGTTGGATGCTACATTATTTGCTGCTGTATTCAATCCTGAATCGAGTTGTGATTTTATAATCACTTCCTGTGGCAACACAGCAGCAGGAGCCTGTAAAGTTCCACCGTTGATAGGTTTAGTAACACCTTGTGGGGAGACCTCAAGTCGCTCTGTATCTACACCATTTAGATATGTAGCTACCCTGGCGGCACCACTAGTATCATTACCTTGCCTCGCACCTCTATATGATGCCATTGTTTGAACACCATTCGAACTGGAACTTTCAATTTGCACGGCTATTCCACCACCAAATCCATCCTGAGAAGCAGCGCTGGTTTTTGCTACTGCTGTAATTGCGGCAAATGACTGAGCAGCTACATCTATTTTTCTTTTGAATTGGTATAATGAATTTGAATTTGAATCCCATGTGTGTGCACCTATCCAAGTTTTGTCACCTCCAATACTACCTTGATTCGTACTTGTCGTAACAACACTAGTTGCATCAGCCTTTAAATCAAGCTGAGCTTTATTCACAGCATGCACAGCCAATGTACCGGCAGGCACCGTCGGAGCTTCAGTAAATGTTTTAGCACCACCAATTGTAGAAGCTCCACTGGATGGAACATAACTCGAAGCAATATTGTTGGCATTAGTTGCGAGCGCCGCCGTTACCCATGATCTTTCCGCTAGCTGTTCCCAGACACTGTTAACACCGCTATATCTTGATCTGTATCTGATACCACCCGTTACAGACTGAGAGTTAGCTGCAATATGTAATTGTCCTCCAAACATCCCATCAGTAAACATCATACTTAAAATAGATCCGGATGTCGGAAAGTTTATTACGTTCGAACCTCCGTAACCCATCATTGTATTTAGTGAATTAGCATCAGCTGTAGCACCCAATTGGGTCAGACCGCCCCCGTTACTATTCAAGGTTAAATATTTTGAGGAGAGACCATCCATTTGTCCTTTATTGACAGCATGATTTGCTAAAGTACCCGCAGGCACCACTGGAGCTTCGGTAAAAGTTTTAGTACCACCAACTGTAGAAGCTCCAATGGATGGAACGTAGTTAGTGGCAACATTGTTTGCAACTGAAGAGAGACCTGAATCTAGCTGGCTTTTGTTTACGGCACTTCCTGACGCTGTAGCAGTGGCCACAGCAACCTCGCCTGTAAATTTAGCGGCGCCTACCACATCAAGTGCGGTTGTCGGCGAATTAGTGCCGGCAAGCCCTATACCGACTCCGGTGGAATTGAATTTTAATATTGAGCCTTGATGGTTATTAGCATTTACAGCTAAATAACCATAAATAGCGTTTTGTCCATTCCCATAAATTCCTACTCCGCCCAATGTTGCACCGGTAAGATCTGCAATTCTAAACATCCTCGACCAGCCTGAAGCTGCTGTAATCTTATCAATAATGCTTAAACCTGTTATATTATCAATCGTGATATCGAAAGTGGATGATGAATAGGTTATAGGATTTGTAAATGTTTTAGCTCCATTAATCGACTCCACTATTGATCCTGTTCTATGAACTACTTCTGCATCGTTTGCTAATAATTTCCAGGGCTGCCATGCGCTACCATTCAATGTCCGGATAAACAGTTGGTTGATATTGTTTCCTAAAGCATGATAGGCCTGATAAACCTGTGTCGCAGAAAATCTAACAACCTCCAATTTACCCGCTTGGATGATAGGGTAATTAAGTTCTAAAGTAACACCTGTGTTATTGCGTTTAAGATATAGTCCTGTATCTAAATATGTATTTAAATCGGTATTTTCCGGAACATCCAAAACTTTGGTATCCAAAGTACCTGCCTTATCGGCTTTTAGACCGATTGATGCAGTTATATTAGCCAAAGCGGTTACTAGCCCAGATATATCTGTGATTGCCATTGCCAACCATAGTTTGAAACTGGATAGTGTGTATCGTTTAACTCTCGTTTGAGTGCTGTCATAACCAGCAACGTGTGTTATTCCGTTTCCATCATTTAAAAAATCACCGTAAGCTCCTCCAAACTGTTCTGTTTGGGTTGCAGTGCTAGCAGAATTAACGCCAATAGGCCAAAATCCTGTAGCATTAGAACCATTTGCATTTGCCTTTGTGTTTAACGCAGCCTGCAAACCCTGAATATTGTTTATCGTAACCGCAACAGAATCTACAATATTGCCCGTAGCATCTTTAAACTCTAGAAGACTTTGGTTTGAACCGTTAAATTCGACCGAATGCATTAAATTCGAAACAAAAGCATTTACCGGTACTTGGCTTAAAACTTCGCCTGCATCATTTTTAAGTTCGAGCTTTTCTGTTGTGTCATTATAAAAAAACGTTGTTCCTTCGTTGTTTAAAAAAGCAAGATTCACAGTCGCTAAAATTGTTCCTTCACTGTTTTTGAGGTACATTTCTGCCGCTGCCTGATTAACTATAACCTTAAGTCCATTAACTGCTGCCTCTGTAGTAAAAGGCGAAGTACCATCTCCGTTATTAATTAGTTGGGAAATATTCTTATTACCACCCTGTTCAAGTATTTTTTCGAGATTTGGGACATCGGTAATTCTGCTATCGGTACTCGATACAAAATCATTTGTTGTAAATTTATTGGTATAGCTAATTCCATATAATCCCGGTGTACCTGTAAATTGGGCAAAATACAGTACATCATCTGTTTCGTAGCTAAAGTAATAGGTCTTTTGTCCTGCACCGCCTTCCGTTCCCAAATCATAAAAGTTCCAGTTAGAGGCATTAGCCTTAGCTATAAAATTACCATCAGCTACCACACCAAGATTTTCAATTACTGCATTCGATTGCCCTAGTAAATCGTCTATTAAGTAATTTCGAATGGTAATTTCTTCAAGATGCCTGGTAGAAATAGTAGTGCCATTCTGTCCCCAGTTGCCTTTTCCGGGCTTAAAAAGGTATTTGTATATTTTTGTAACAGACAGTCCGTTCGGACCATCGGCTAACAATGAAGCTGTGATTATTACAGGTGTTTCTTTTGCAGTAATCACAATTTCCATAGCATTTAGCTTTTCTGCTACTGCCGCTACCACCGAGTATACAGGTACGTAATTAGGAGCCGGGCCTACAAATCCAGCATCTATTGTCCTGCCGGTATTATTTTGATCGATAATAGAACTGTCGCCTCCTGTAAGCCTGGAATACGTTACATCAAGTAAAGCGGCTTGTAAAGCTGCAGCTGAGGTATAAGACGAACCGTTAACTGTAAACTCTGAAAAATGGGTTAGTGAAACAAGCACATCTTTACGTTCATAACAGTTATAGAGCTCTATTTTATTGCCGTGTACCGCCGAGACATAGTTCCTGAAATATTGTATGCCATTAAGTGTGAAGTTTTTGTCGTTTAGCGAATTTATACTGTTCATGCTATACTATTTTTTTGAATCTTAGGCCATTTGCTGAGATGTGTTGACAATGGTTAAAGTCGGTAGAGTGGGTTCTGCTTAAATACTTTTTTACATTTTCCCAAATCTGGAAAGCGGCGTCACGGTTAAGGCCGTAGATGGTTTTTTTAGATGATGCATCTGCAGGTCTGCTGTTATCGTTGAGTTTTTCAACAACAGAATATTGGGTATCGGTAACAGATGAAAACATAATAATACGCGCATAGGTAAAATAAGCAAGAACCATTTTGAGTCCGTAATTGGTGTAACTAATGCTGTCAACTTCATAAATGCCGCCATTTAATAGTTCTTCAAAATCCGATGGACTGGCGAGAAGCTTATTGTAAAGGCTTTCTCCAATGAGTGGCTGAAGATCCAGCAATTGCGCATCGAGTATCATTTCGTTAAGCTTGGCATCGTTGGCCGATTTACTTATCTGCCTGTATTTAGCAATGTCGTTACGGGTTATCAGGGGCTGGCATAGCATCGGCAATCAGGTTTTGAGGTTCAACAACAAGGCTTGAAAAATCCTGAGAGCGTGCAAAGAGCTGATTGATAACAGATGTAAGCAGGCTGCGTTCTTTAGTCGTGTTTTCCCAATACGTGCGTTTCATCTCACGGATAGCCTCTCCAGAATTACCAAACATAGAAGACTCATTGTTTTTTACCAGTCCTGACGGAAGGTTATTAAACGCTACAAGTATGTTTTCGCGGACGCTGGTTTCGGTATAATTAAAAAGCTTATCGTCTATTTTACTCTCAATTTGCTTAATTAATATGGCATCTTCCAGCTTATCTCCTGCAAAATCCATTTCCAGGCATAAAACGCCGCCGGTATTTTCGGCACCCAAACTGTCTTTAATCGCTCTCTGAAACTGCTCTCTTTCACTTTCGGCATCCAAAAGGGCTTTACTGTCTAATCCTTCGCCTACAAGGGGACGCGTAACTACCAGGGTATTGCCAAAAAAGCCTTTGCGAAGCAGCTTGTTTTTATAAATCGATGCCTGTGCTTCACTGTCGCAATCTTCGGCAACAGAATCAATACGCGATAAAGGATAAAGCAGTTTGGTGTCCATATTTACATAGAGTACCTGACCTTTGTAATGCTCCCATCCTCCGGCTTTTTCTACCTGTGCATCAATCACTTTTTTGCGCGGGTTAAAAACATCTATCAATTGTATATCTGCTTTTTTTGGTTTGAGCCATTCTTTGCAAATTGCAATCTTTCCGGCATAGTCATTACTATCGGTACGGCCTATGCGGCACCACTCAAACGGAATAACGCTAAAGTCGCAAACCTGATACAGTGCATTCCAGTTCACATGAATAAAAACGCCGCGCTGCTTTACCAGGTCATCAGCTACATCGTCGGCAAAATCTATCAGTTTCAGTTTCTTTTCTTTATTAATAATAAGGCTGTCATTTTCTGTACCATATCCTTTACCGATAAGATATTGCACCATGATACTGGCAGCTGACTTTGCCGTTACACTATTGTTGATAAGCCTGTCCATACGTTCGGGGTAGGCATTGTCGGTATCGTTAGCATAAACATCTGCCGACTTATTCCAGGGCGTTAGCCTTTTCCATACATCTATCAGCAGGGTTTTCATCTGGATGGTGCGTTTACTGAAATATCAAGCCCCCTAACCCCCAAAGGGGGAACTGAGGCTGTATCTGAAGCAACATTAAGGTTACTAACTTGACTTTTCTTTTTTGAGACATGATTTTTAACCGATTCCTTTGCTTTTGGCATTTGGGCGAAATAACGCTGACCGTTATTGTGCTGCAAAAGCTTTTGGGCATACGCATCCGTTATATTGGCGTTGTTAACCAGTATGGGGGATCCAAATTCAAGCGGAATATTTTCGTATTTGGCATGAAGCCTGTAATTGCATGTGTTTGCCATGGCTTTAAAATGGTTTTTGTACCTGTTGAGGTAATCGGTTAAACATTTAGGGCAGGAGGGATTTACTTTTTCCTTAAAAATGGAGGTGTATTCTTTTAAAAACAACTCCAGATAGCGCTCACCGCTACCCGTAACAGAACGGGTAACGGTGGCAATATCCATAGTGGTAAAGTCCATATAGCCTTAAGCCTGTAAGAACTTGTTATTGAAAATGGTTTTGGTAGCAGCATACGTTTCGTCAAGAAGCGTACGCGGCATAGTAGTTTCTTCATAACCATCGGCAGAAGAAAGCTCGAACACGATCATGTTGTCGTTTTCTTTAGAGTTGTTGGTCATAGTCATTAGCTCAAGTCCGCTTGATAGTCCTAAGATCTCAAAGGCATCTTTACTGTCGGCACCTTTCCACACCTGTTCTAAAACCACCACATATTTAGCTCCTTTAGCAAGAGCATCTGCCTGTTGCTTGTTGGCAGCACTTGGGTTAAAAATTACACCGCTGAAGGTGTGCTTAAATTTGTCGGGGGCATTTTCCTTTTTAACCAACTCCCACGCTTTACCGTTGCTTTGTTTCACTCCGCTAAGCAGGTGGCCTGTTTTACCCGTCTTAAGCTGAAGGTTTGTAACCAATACACGGTTTGTAGCATCGGTAGTGGTGTTTACTACATCTATATCGTCTTTGGCGATAAGTATAACATTTTGTTCTATACCCCCAATTGGAGCGTTAGAGCAATCGAATAATATATCTGTTGTTAGATTTCCTGTACAATCTACTGGCATGTTGTTTTTGTTTTGTGAGAAGTATTGTTTGGTTATTTGTGGATTTGGTTATTTGGGCCAGGTGAGGCCCTGAAATGTTTAGGTTTGAGTGAGTAACTTTAAACTTTAAACCTGAAACAATGCAGCTTAATACGCTGCCACCGTCATATAGCTTTCAAGATGTTTGGCATCTATAGTATATGCAGCGTCCATAATGTTTGTTTTAAGGGTTTTGTCGTAGAAAACATCCAGTTTGGTAAGGTCTTCTTCGCTTAATGTACCCACTGGAATATTACTTTTGGTGGTAAATACCGCCCTGTGTGGAAGGTTCCATTTTGTGGCGTTATCCTGGTAGGTTTTAATGTACCTGTCCCAATCGTAACGTACTTTAACTTCTATACCGTCAAAGTATAATTTCGGGCGGCCTTCTTCAACCACTTCTAAGAAACCTGACCCTAAGTTTCTGTTACGAAGCGTAGCACGGTAGTTATCGGCTAAAGAGCGTGTGGCAAGGATAAAGCTATCATCGGCAGACACAAGCCTTTCATCGGCAGCAGTTACCATTTTTTCAAAGATGGCAAGGGCGGCATCTTCGGCAAGCGCCTGTCCTGAGTAAGATGTTCCTGCATTTGCCGAAATAGCTACGCGGTTAAGCGCATCGCTTGGAACTTCGGTAAAGATTTGTTTGAAAAGGCCATCGAAAGAATCAAAGTAGCCAAGATCAGTTCCGTTCTTAAACACACCACCATTGGCAACGGTCTCGGCAGCAGTATCGTTAAACCATATCTTGCGGTGCATGTTCTCTAGCATGGCAGTTTCTACCGCAGAGATAATTACACCAAATTCCTGCGTGCCAACTGCATCAAAAAAGTCGGGGTTAATACGTTGCGATTTCCTGAACAATTTTAGCAGCGCAGGCATATCGGTCTGGCAATGTTTCAGCCTAAAGTCTTCCAGAACCGGAGTCCAGAATTTCTCTGTCAGTTCAAAACCACCCGCTTCGTTAGGAGTACAGCCAGTAGTTTTTTTACCTAGTAAACCTAACCTTCCGGCAAAGGCAATCTGGGTTTTTACGTCGATACCCGTTTCAATCTCGTGAAATTCGGCAAGGTCGGAGTCGTTATAAACCCTGTTAAAAATTACCTCGCTTACTGTTTCGGCCTCGCGGGCATTAAGTGTTAGAGCGTCTGCATTTACAAGAGCCATTATTTTGTGTTTTTATGCTTCAAATATTCTTTCATACCTGCAAGTTTGTCGCCTTCACCGGCTTTGCGATAGGTTGCTTTTTTACCATCTACGCTAAAGTTTGATGTTACCTGGCGTTTTAGTGCCAATACTTCGCTTTTTATAGCCGTAAGCTGTCTTTTAAGGGCTTTGTTTTCTGTGCGAAGAGCAGCAGCTTCTTCAGCGTCTTCTTCAGGCTCGATGATCTCTGTAAGCTCGCCCGCAGTAAATACATAAGTAAAGCCATCAGGTAAAAGAAATTCGCCTTCGGCAGGCTTGCCGTCTACTGTGGCTGTAGCACCTACTTCAATTACAGCATCATCGGGCAGGTCGGTAAAATCAATTTCGGCACCTGTAGCATCCTGAATTACTTTGTTAAACATGTTGTGGTGTTTGAACTTGCCAAGCACTTTTTCAAACAGGCTTTCCATCCAGTGCCTGTCCTTTTCGGTAAACGATCCGTTCATAGTGGTAGTTTTGGGTTTTAAGAAGGCTTTAGCGGCAGCTTTTACCTGCTGCGGGGTGGTGGTGAAGCCCAGGGCGGTGAGTTGTTTGCCCGTAAGCCAGGTTTCGTTTTTAAGTAGCGGCATTATGGCCTGCTCTTCAATACTCAGGGCTTTGGTGTAAAAGCCAACCATTTTCTTTTCTATAGATCGAAGCTGGTCTGCAAACTGTTCCAACTCATCGGCAGTACCCATCGAGCCTCCCCAGGGAAGGTGAATCATAAATGGGGTGTTTTCGCGTATCTGCCTTTTGGTGCCTGCCATAAAAATTACGGTAGCAATACTGGCTACAATTCCGCTGCCTATGGTGGTAACGGGCTTGCCAAGAGATTTAAGGTAATGGTAAATGTCGAAACCCACATCTACCAGTCCGCCTTCGCTATTAATGTGTACGTTGTAGGCAGTTGCTTTTGGCTGTTTTTTTACCTGGCCTATTACATCAATCAGCTCTACACCGGTAACACCATCAAAAGTGCCTATCTGGCCGGAGATATAAATGTTTCCTGTCATTCATTAGATTTAAAATTGAAAAATTTAATGATTGAAAGATTGAGGAGAATTGAAAGATCTAAATATTGAAGGATTAAAAGATTGAGAAGATTGGTTAATTTGAAGATTTGAAAATGAAAACTCGGTAAGATTTTAGAATTGATTTTCCGGAAGTCAATTGAATACTTTTTGGTTGCTGTGCATTTTCAAATTGGCACATTTTCAAATCTTCAAATCCCTAATTATTACACTGCAAAGGTACGGCGGGTTTTTGGGTGTTTACTGCAATGGGTTTTGCAGTGGAAGACTAATATAGATATGTTTACTGTGTTGTATAGAGACCAGGTAGCGACGTAGCGCTGCTATGTTAATTGAATGGAAAGTTTGGTATATTTGACCAGCAATACATCATTATGAAACATTTCCTTGCCCTGGCCGCTATTCTTCTTTTTATCAGTTGTAAAAAAGCTGAAACCACAACTGTAAAACAAACAACAGCAACAGATACTCTTGCTGTTACTTCCGCGGATGGCAAAACTAAGGTTTATATAAAAGACAGGTCAAAATACGACCCTTCGTTTATTAAAGCTATAGAGCGTTTTAGCGATACTTCTATTAGGTCTATTAAGGTTATCGACGATTACGTTCAAATGGATAGCGATACCATAATACACTTCCCTTCGGAATTGCAAATGGATGAAACGTATGAATTTTTAGCTAACAATCAGGATCATCAGTACAGGCTTACTGTAACTAAGATTAATCATACATCAGTACATTATATATTCATTATATCTGTTGGCGAAAAAATCACCTTCACATCTAACAGTAATGCTCACCTGAATATAAGTTTTCTTTTAGCAGGCGAAGTGCCCGAAGATGAAGAAACAGGTGAGTCGTATCGTGCTAATGAGTATGATAATGACTACAGTAAAGACGGACGTTTTGAACTGCTTATAGGCAGTGCAGACAAAAAAGGAAGGCTTAGGGCTGTTGCTCGCAATTACAACGAAGATAAAATGTTTCCGCCGGAACTTGAAAATATGCCAACACTCCGCCAAATTATTACAATAGGCGAATAATATAATTTTTTCCGGTAATGTGTAACTACTTTCCCTCCATAAAAGCAATCACGTTAAACATGGTGCGTTCGCTTACTTTATATTCTTCGGCTACCATGCCGGCAGCCCAGATTTTCTTTGGTTTGCCGTATTGTCTGAAGAGATGTGTAAATTCTTGATTTATAGCATATTTTATATATTTTACTCAAACCAACAACAATGAAACAGCTTCTTTTAATTTCCTTTATAGTATTACTAATAGGCTGTGCGGGCGAACGCGACTTTCCTGAAGTAAAGAAACTATCTGATTATAAAAAAACCGATTTTGTAACAACTCCTCAAAATAAGCTTCAAAAGGGAGCTACTACAGTTTATAGTGTTTCATTATTACTGGCGTGGCAGCAAGTTAAAGAACTTGCAGAACAGGAAATTAAAATAGATGCTGATTATCGAAATCTTAGCATGCTTAATAATTCAGAATCGTATAAAAACACCCTTCAGGAGGGTGAATATGAATCTTATGCTAATTTTAATATTGAGGAAGGAACCATTTCTGCGCGTGCAGAATTTAGCAAGTCACTACCTCTTGCCATCAAATTAAAAAGTTTTGATAATGAGCTTACCTTTAAAGGTGAAAAAGTAAAATCGTTTGGACTTATGGGACCTGATTATAAACTTTTAGGAGCTATGCAGATTTTATACTATAAAAATGATGAAAACTTTATAGTGAAACTTTTCCCTCGTGATAATACACACGAAATTATACTGTACCGCTGTGAAAAGCAACCGGGGACGATACAGGAAGGATTTGATATTATCGAAAAACTGATTAAAACCGGTAAGTCAGAAAGGAACATTTCTAAAAACTTTTGGAAATACCATTTTGAAAATGATGAGGATGAGCTACTAATTCCGAAGTTCAGTTTTAATATTGAAAGCAATTACGATACAATGCAGCAAAATTCATTTATACTTAAAGAACAGCGTTACACAGTTGAAAAAATATGGCAACGTACAGCCTTTATACTTGACGAATCTGGTGCTGAAATAGAAAGTGAAGCCGAAATAGAAGTAACAACTGAAGCGGAGATAGAACCTGTTGAAAAACCACATTCTAAGAAGATGCATTTTGATAAACCATTTTTGATACTCCTTAAACGTACCGACAGTTCAAATCCTTACTTTGCTATGTGGATTGATAATACAGAACTTATGCAGAAGTAACATAATAGTATCAACTCCCCTCCATAAAAGCAATCACGTTAAACATGGTGCGTTCGCTTACCTTATATTCTTCGGCTACCATGCCGGCTGCCCAGGTTTTCTTTGGTTTGCCGTATTGTTTTAGTAGCAGTTCGGTTTCTTTAAGGTAAGCTTCGTAGTATACTTTCCAGTCGAGTATATGTACGGGAATTATGCTCTTCCCCATAAGTTTTATAAGATCGTCTCCAAGGCTTGTTATAGTTTCATAACGGGTCATTTACCATTTATTTTCGGGACAAATATCGTTAGAGCGCACTTTGGCACTAAGAGGGCAGCTGCATATTTTGCAGTATGTGCCTTCAATCTCTTTAAGGCTGTCTTTTATAAAGGCGAGCAGTTTGCCCTGCCGCGAATGTGGACACGCAGCGCAAACAGCTGCCCTTTTTTCTGCAATGTTTTCGGTTACTTCGCTTTTATCTATATAGTTTTTCCAACCGTTAAGAATATGATCTAAAGTGTTCAATACTATTTTTTATGTAAGAAATATTGTCGGATTATATTTTTTATATATTTGCAGCATTATAAACCATTTAAATTATTTATACGCCATGAAAAAAATCATGTTATTACTTGCCTTACTGTTAAGCTTTATTGCTGTTGCTCAAAAAAAAACTACTACTAATAATTGTAGACTTGATGGGTATTTTAATGATAAAACCAATGAGATGAATTATACAACACCTCTCGTTGATGGTATTATCCTTAAAAAGATAAAAAATATTAAAGACAACATAAGCTACATAGGAATGGTAGAAGCTAAATCTACAACTAAAATTACAGGGAATGGTGTGCAACTACTTTTCGAAAACGGCGATTTTATTAGTGATCCTGAAGCAAAATTAGTAGAACAAAAGCTGGACGATGGGAGCTTTTCTTATGTTGCTGTATTTATAATTAGTGATGCAGATATTAACTCTTTTGCATTGAGCAAATTAAAAGGTGGTAAAGTTGGTACTGTTATAAAGCTGGTTTCTCAGGGAGATGAGATAAAAGAGATGGCCCGTTGCCTTATTGATAAATAAAATACCAAAAACTCCCCGAAACAGCGGGGAGTTTTTCTTTTTAAAAATTAGCCGCATCCCTTACTTTTACATAACTGTTGCCTTCTGTAATTATATCCTGTACGGCTACTACCGGAGGCGGTAAACTTCTGTTAGCTTGTGCTATTTTTAGTGCCAGTTCGTCGGTATTAAGGCTTTGCTGTGCAATTTCCCGCGACACTATACCACCTCCTGCAAAATAATTGGGAGCCGAAGCCCCACCTGCCGGGAATGCGTTATTAAATGCCATAAAGTGGCGTGCCGCATTTCGGTTCATAACGCCAATTAATTCTCCCTGTTCGGCTTCAAACTGTGTGCCGTCTGCACCGGTAAACATAGTGCCGCCTGCACTGTGCCTATTGCCGCCAATGTTAAACAAAGCTCCTTTCTCTGCTTTAGGCGCTTTGGTAGAGGCTATCTTTTTAACGTTTGCCAGACCAGATGCCACTGCTGCGCCTGCGGCTATACCACCTAGCACTGGCCCCATAACACCTATACCCGCCATTGCCTTATAAGCTGCCGTTGCAGACTGATACGTATCTATGGTGGTTTGGGCTATAGCCATAGCCTTACCTGCGGCACTCTCTTTACCCATTATAGTGGCAAGGCTGCCAAAGGTAGAAGAAGCAAGTTCCAGCTTATTATTAAGTACGGCTGCCTCTGTGTCCTGCCTCATTTTTGCATACTTTTTCTCTATAAGGTCTTTATTTGCACCTGTAGCTTCGGCGGCCTCAAGCTCTTTTGCTTTTTGCTCATCCAGGCGTGCTATTTGCACACCAAGGTTGTAATCGTAGTTTGCAGTGTCTGTTGCCATCTTGTTTTCAAGATCTATGGCATCTGCCGATTTTTGAGCTTCTTTGCGTTGAAGTTCCAGTTGTTGCTGTGCTTCTGTATCTGCTTGTTTTAAACTATTAAGCTGAAGGGTAAGATCCTGTTCGCTAATGAGGTTGTTCGCTTTTTTTTCTTCAAGAAATTTTATTTCTTCGCTAAGTGTATTGGCTAACCGCGCCTTCTCTGCGTTAAAAAGTTCTTCCGAAAGAAAAGTACCGTCTTTAAGCAGTGTCCGGTTCTTTTCTTTAAAGGCATTAAGCTCATTCTGTGCATTTTCTACAGCTACACGGCTTTGAGTTTCGGCCAACTCTTTTGTAATGTTTGCATTGGCAATATCCTGCCTAAGTTTATCATTGGCAGTTTTTTTGGAGGCATTAAATTCAGCCAGGGCAATTTGTCGTTTCTTATCGGCTATAGCCTGAGCTAACTGTAATTCATCGGTCATTGCCTTTCCTTTTATACCCTGATTTGCCAGCAGCAGTTCCAATTCCAGTTTTTGACCCTCAATAGCGTCTTGTACCTGTTGCGCCCTTTTTTGTTCTTTTTCCGCGCGTTTTCGGGCTTCATCCTGTTCTGCTTTTTCGCGTGCCTGCTGTTGTTTATTTAAACTGTCGGCATACTCCCGGTCTATTTTTTGCTGCCTTGCTATAGTTTCATTAGCAATTTCGTCTTTTTTCTTCTCTGCGGCTTTAAGGGCTTCTATTTCTTCATCCGAGAATTGCTTCACCTTTTGTAATTTTTGCAGGTAAGCAAAACCTTCTTTCTGAAGTCGCTTTTCTTCTTCCTGGGTTAGGTTAGCGCCGTTTTTTAAAGCCCGTACAGCAAGGTTGTACGATTCATTCCCCTGTTTTATCCTTGCATCAAAGGCTTCTTGTTCTTTTTGCTTAAGCTGGGTTAGGGCGTTTTCTCTTTCTTTTTCGGTAAGCGTCATGTCCTGAGATTTTCGTCGCAGTTCGTCCAGTGCATTGGCATTTTTTTGGGCGGTAACCTCCTGTAGCTCCATCGCTGCTTTTAATTCCTGCTGTGCTTTTTTAAGATTATATGCTTCGGTAGCTGCCTCTGCAGCACCTACAGTGATATTACTGAAGAAATCTGAAACAGATTCGCCGGCAGTAAATAGCCCGGTAAATGCATTTTTTACCGTTTCTATAACTGCGCCTACTCCTGCCATGACCTGTTCTACCTTTTCTATTATAGGTGTAAAGTTTTTGAATACAGCCATTCCTAATTGTACAGCAACAACAATAGCGGTAAGTATTGCACCAATAGGGTTAGAAACAAATCCCCAGGCGGCTTTAGTCATTCCCACGATACCGCTGCCTATACCTTCAAAAGCACCTTTAACCAGCGGCCCCACTCCGCCAGCCTCCTGCGCACGCGATACCAGCCCACTTAATCCTCCGTTAAATATATTTATCTGGTTAAACGAATCGGCTACCTGTTGTTTGTAGTCATCCATCGTAGTAATTAATTTAGCATGTGCCGATCCGTTCTCTTCAAGCCAGCTATTGTTCTCGAGCAGCTTGGCGTTTATATTTGCCAGCCTTTTTTCGTAATCGTCATCGTTGCTGTTAAGCTGTTTCTTTAGCTCTAGGAGGCGTTTGTTATTGGCTACATAATCATTTTCACTGTTGTTAACCTCATTTACGGCTTCCTTTACAGCCTTTTTAACCGATACTAACTTGCCGTTTTCTGTAATTTGTGCCGATAGTGCCTGGGTTTGCAACCGTTGTGCTGCGGTAAGGCTTTTAAGAGCAGCTTCGTTTGCCTGAAACTGCAAAGTTCCTTCCTTACCTTTTTGGGCAAGCTTGTCCTGCCTATCCCGTAGGTCTTCTATTTGCTGTGTAGTTTTTTGTAAGCCCTTTACCAGAGCTTCGGTGTCTATATCCAGCTTCGCAATTGTTATATTTTTTGCCATGTGGGTGCTGTGTGCAAATATTAGGGAATAATTACTGTTCTCGCTGCGGGCAGCATAACTGTAACCTTGTTACTAGGCTGTCCGTTGGCTCTTACCTGTAGGTTATAATACCCTCTGTTTAGTGTAATAGTTGCCGGGCTGCTGCCATTCCACGGTAATGAAACCCAACCCATATTGTCCAGTTGGTATTCTATAACAACCCCATGAACGGTTTCGCTGGCCTGAAACGACATTTCTACAGTAAATAGGTTTACCACAACCCTTGTAATCTTTATGGTAAATGGCTCAAAAGCCTCATTGCTCACCTTTATAAGTTCGCACCGTACAGGTTTACCCGGAACATAATTTGTTATTTTATTCATTAAAAAATTTCCACCAAGTTGCTCTATGTAATACCGCTTTTTAAAATCTAAATTTATAATATCGGTATCCTTTAAAAACAGTTCGGCGGTAACAATACGTGCCTTGTCCAGTATTTTTTGAAGTGTTATGTAGTAATTGCTTACTATATCGCTAAATTTTAACCCGGCAAATGTTTCGCAAAAATAGTAGCTAAAAGGAGCGAAGTCGGCTAACAAATCTGACTTAAGCATTATCAAATCCTGTACTTTTTCCTGACGTAAAAAATAGTATCTCTTATCTAGCGATTTGTAGTTTATTGTCTGTGCATTAGTTTCTGCATCCCTGTCTATCTCTTTATCCCAAAGCTTGTAAACATTGGTCTTACGGTTAAGATAATTCACCTGCGTTTTTTCGGGGCTGTATATTTTCGATTTAATTACGTCCCTGTTTTCTGCAATGTTTACGTTACTTAAGGGGATAAACGAATCGTTATGGCTGCTCTCTTTCTCATTATAATTGTAACGAAGCCAGTTTTGCTGTGCATAGTTGCTATACAGGTAATTTTCGGATATTTTCTTCGCAAATTTTCCGCTCCAGTTCACTATCTCAGATTGTTCCAGGAGTTCTTTAAGAGTTAAAAAAATGTATTTTTTGGTAGTTGTATCCTTGTACATGGTAAGCCCAAAACGATGAACAATTTCGTTAAGGAAATCGCGCATGCTAAAATCACTCAGGGTCGTGTCAAAGTCAAATACACCGGCTTCAATTTTTGTCAGCTTAACGGTTAGGCTGCTTCCGGAATCGATAGTAAATATATGATAAGGTCTCTCGGATGTTGCACTTATACCCAGACAGATGGCATCACCTTTATTGAGTGAAAGAAATAGTGTTTTAGAAAATTCGCGGTTTTGGGCAAGCCCGTTGAGCAACGTTTCTGAAGCGGGCAGGGTTAAGGGCGATTTAGATTGCGCATTCTTTCCTAAAACAATAGTACAATCAGAAGGTATAGTGCCCGACGGATTGCCCTGATACGTATACACGTATTTTTTGGTGTTTAATTTTCCTGAAATTTCCAGTTTATATCTGGCGGTTTCCGGCACTATAAGATGTGTGTTATCATGGTTTGTAATGCCTCCGCTATTCTCTTGCGTATCTATAAATCTTGCAAAATACTTTCGTATATAGTTGTAAGGCTGTTTTACCTCGCCTGTAAAGCCGTAGTTTGAGCTTTCAAACAAAAGGTCTTCATTTTCTACACTTTTTATACCCATGGGGTAGGTCATCCATAAGTTTTTAAAATCGTCCGATTCAAAGACCTTTCCCTCATAGCCGTAGCCCGTTATATCATGTACTACTTCAAATATCTTTTCGTACAGCCAGGGCACATGAACCGACGGAACCAGGTAATCAATATTAATAGAAGGCAGGTTGCCCGGTGTATAGTCGCTTTTGCCGTTAAAATCGGCCAGAATATATTTATACGGAAGGATTGTGTCGCCAACCCAGGTTGTAATAATGGTCGTTATATTTTTTTCATGCGTAAGCTTTTTCAGATCCAGATCGGCAAGCGATTTATTTTCAATAGCCTTATACAGGTCTATAATACCATCGTACACCACCACTTCATAGCTTTCTCCACCATCGGTAACTACAGCCCAGCCATTGTACACAAAGCATTCGCCGTTGTCGCTATAAAGGCTGCATTCGTTTTTTTGATAGGGTATGTTAGAGTCGTTTCCTGTAAGAGTTAAAAAGTTCATTATTCTAATGTTCGTTGCTGTTTTGGGCAGCCTGAACTTATTGGTGTAATTGGTTTGCCGGTTGTCGAGGCTGTTAAGGTCGTTAACCTGTTTTGTTTGTGCTATAACCTGCCCGGCATCGAGTTCGGCAAGCTGCCCGTTGATGTAAAGGAGCATGTATAATGTATTTGGGAAGTCTTTATTGTGAGTTGCAAAGTTTCAAAGTGGCAGTGTCCTCACCCCAGCCTTCTCCAAAGGAAAGGTGGACAGCATCACTCTTGTTTTTTTTGGTTGATAAATTTCACACAATTGTGTTCCCTACCCTGGAGAAGATTAGGGGCGACTTAGGTGCATTTTTTAAAGCAGCTGACCTTATGACTTTCGCTTTTATGACTTTTCGATCTTGTGTGTTATTAAATTGTAAACAACTGGCTAACAGTTTAAACTTAACATTGGGTGTAAGAAAAATTTACTACTATTGAGATGAAAAGAAAAAAATAATTTGCTATGAAAAAAATTGCTTTATTACTAGTTGCACTGCCTTTTATGGCGTGCTCTAACGACGAGAGCCAGCCGGCTTCCGTGACTACGGAAAAGTTTGGCGACCAGACCAATCAATTTGCACCGCCATCGTGGCTACAGGAAACATGGGCTCCCGATGCGGCTAACACTAACGGGCAGCAGTATAATTTCACCTTTACAAGTGATAACATTTGCAGTGCTTCGGCGGCGTCTAACGGTATTTGCTGGAAAGAAGTAGTGGAGGGCTTAAATGAACAAAATGTAGAGTATACCATTAATCAGCAGGTTACTCCTACAACCTACACCGCGGGTTATATTACCAACGGAATAGTAGTCTCTGTACAATTCACCAAACTTGCCGATAATAAGATTACCGTGTTTGTACCACAGGGGGCAAGCCCTCAAGGCGTGACAGGCGAACTGGTTAAGCAGTAGTCAGTTTCAGAGTGTCAAAGTAGCAGAGTTTCAAAGTTATTATGACAGTTAGAGTTTCAGGGTAGCTTTTATACTTTGAAACTCTGTTACTCTGCTTCTTTGTTACTTGACATTACAAACTCTGCGTATACCTTACCGGTAACTCTATATCAAAACTAAAATTGGTTAGGGGCTGCTTAAAGTTCTTAAGTCTTGCCGAACCTGTTTTAAGTGTTACTTCTGCCCAGTTGCGATAGCTGTTCTGCGAAAATGGCTTTCCGGTAAACAGGTATATTTTAGGGCTATCAAGTATACCTTCAACAATGCGGCGTTCGTCTTCGGTAAGCAGTTCGGCAACAATTTTTAAAGAATCCTGACTCGTTTTGCCTATTTGCAGTGTTCGCCCAAAACTGTTCTCTACATTGGCATTGTCGCTGTCTATTTCCCCGTTGTATTTCGTGCTTCGGTCTATCGCATAGGTATCTTCAAAAAGCCAGTAGCTATAGCCTCCCAAGGCATTAAGCCATTTTAGGTACACACCGTTGCGATAGGGAATCTTTTCTACTACTGCACGTGTCTGCCTCGTGCTATACGCAAGCCGTAATCTGTTGGTGCCTTCGGCGAGCGGCAATACCGTTTCAAGGGTTTCGTCTGATCTTCCGTCAGAAAACACAAGCCGTGTTACATTACGTGCCGGCGAAAAACTCCGCGCCAGCCCATTGGTTTCATTAAACACTTCCAGTCCGTTAAAGATGATAAGAAATCCAACCGAATTAAATATAGAGATATCAAACGGGTAACCCTGCCAGTATTTAAGGTAGTACTCTTGTGCTGAATCTTTTTTGAAAGGCGAAAGCAACAACATATTGGTTTTGGCAAGCCTTGTGTAGCTGTCAATCTGCTGTGAGCCTGCAATCCACGCAAGCGATTTGGTTATCGTATCCGGACTTTCTCCGTTGTGGGCAACGCTAATGCTGAGGCTTCCGGTAAGAAAAGTGCCATCGGCAAAAGAGTAGGTAAAACTCGATGCGCTTCCGCTGATGATGTTGGCCTGCAGCGTATCGTGAAAATTACGGGTATTAAGAGCCGCCGCAACATACGGCTGAAGGTTAATATAAAACCGCCCCTGTGGATTAGGATATAACCGTGCCGAAAAATATACTTGTGGCTCTGTGTCGGCAAGCAGAATTAATGAAGATTCGGTTAAGGTAACGTCTGCATAGAGTGGTGGGAGTGCCTTATCGCTGTAGAACCTGATAACATCATTGTTGTATGCCATCCGCAGTTTAGCCTCGTCTATATCATTTACAAATTGTATCATGCCTGTAGGGTATCTAAATAATCAGAAATCTTAAGGGTAAATTCATTCAGCTGGCTTTCGCTGATCTTGTCTATTATTTGCTGAATACGCTCGGGTGTTACAACGCTGCTAATAAGATTCGTGCCGCCGTTTGTGTTTCGGTTCCAGCCTTCACGGCCTATTTTGCGGGCAATAAGAAATGCAAGGCTGCTAATGGTCATGTTTTTCTCCAACCGGTTGGCAATGCCTTTGTCTCTCAGCCATTGTTCTATGGCTTCGCTGGGTGGCTGCTTGCCAGGCCTTCGTCCGTTTTCCAGTTGCTCGCCATGTTCAGCCTGAAGAATCTCCGCGCCGTTATCTGAAACTTCAACCGAAAGGCTCTCTGCCCACCGCCCCGATGCCCGCATGCCCAGCTCATCATATTTGGCGATAAGCTCGTTTTTAAGGGCTTCAAATTCGGTAGCCAACAGTTGACTCGTATTACTCATGGTAAGCCGGTATACGAAGCTTATAAGAACATAATAGTCCGTCCATATTAGCATCGAGGGCATCGGTAACATCTATATTGTCCCATTGGTTTACTTCAATGCCCAGGCAGGAAAGGCTGTTGCCGATGTTCTTAAACATAGCAAGCAAGGGCTCAATGTGCTGGGTGTATTTAGAGGTTTCTGCATTTCCTGTTTCGGCAAAGTAATTCTGGTCGAAGTCGCTCTGCTTCACCAAAAAGAATTTCCCTTCGTAATTGGCGGCTACAATCTGCGTACCGCTTTCATTATACTCGCTTTTGCGGTTGGTGAATTCATGTAGCAGGTAAGTAGTGTCAGCTTCAGCCGATCCGTCCAACAGGTTCAGCGCGGTTTTTTTGCCGTAGTGATAGGTGAGGTTGTTATCCAGGGCTATGTCCTGTAATATGCGTACTATGTCTTTCATTTTTTGTTGTGGATTTGGTTATGTGGTAATTCGGGTATCTGAAGCTTCTTTATATCGAAATTGCTTTTTTTCCATTTCGACCGAAGCGTAGTAACGAAATCTCTAATAAGGTTGAGTAAGACTTCCCCTCCTTTGGAGGGGTGGCTGCAAGCCGGGGTGGTTGTCATAAAAAATACTACTAATGAACCACCCCACCCTACGGGCACCCCTCCAAAGGAGGGGAAGGGGAGATGAATTGATCCGCCCAAATCCGCGTCATCCGCGTTCCATTTGATATCGGGAGGTTTACCATATTTTTTCAGGTTTGTTTTTAATTACATGCGCCATGTCATTTCGACCGTAGCGCAACGTAGTGAAGACTCGAGGTTTAAAACCGACAGGCAAAGCAAATCTCAGATAAGTATATGGAATTTAAAGAGATTCTTCAATTCCGCTACGCTGCATTCAGAATGACAGCAACGATGTAATCCGCGCGCTCTATCTGTTTTGAGTGAATTTCCAAACAACCAAATAACCAAATCCACAAATAACCAGATTAACCTCTACTTATCTTCCTGTACTCTGCCTCAACCTCATTCTGTGCTTTGGTTTGTGCCAGCAGGCTGAATATCTCGCTATAAGGCTTTCGCCCGAGGTCAAAAGGGTACTGCCCGAAGAGTTTGCCCAGTTGTAGTAGCGGAAGCGTGTCACTATACGGTTTCAGTTTATCGGCACCGGCCATTTCCCAAAGGTGACTGTCGGTACTCAGGGAGGCGAGGAGTTTGTTTTCGGTGATAATGGCGCGTTCAAATTCGGCAATCACAAACTTTTTCGCAGCGAAAAAATCGGTTACAGTGGCTTTCCAAAATGTTTTTTCATCGATGTCAAAGCAAATTTCAAAGAGTTGGCAGACACCATTCCAGTCGGATATCTTCGGCAGCAGCCTTATGCAGTATTTTACATTGGCATAGGGCATGGTGTTGATATTCATCTGCTTACTGCAAAAACTGTTTTTTGGGTTGAGGTGATCCAGTATAAGGTCGTAGGCAATGGTATCCCGAAGGAGGGTGTATTGTTTAAGGGAGATATTCTTCATGTAACGTTAATTTGGTTATTTAACACACTCTTAGCCTCTTCCGCCGCGGCGGAGGGAACTTCATTCTTGTTCATATATAGTCAATGTTTGTCATTTCGACCGTAGCGCAACGTAGTGGAGACTCGAGGTTGAAAACCGACTGGCAAAGCAAATCTCAAACAAGTTTATGGGATTGGAAGAGATTCTTCGACTCCATTGCATTTCGCTCAGAATGACAGCAACTGAAATAAATCTGCGGTTATCAGCCTAAATCCGCAGCTTGCCCAGCTTTAGCGGGTCATCCGAGTTCGAAAACAAATAACTGAGACTGCGCTAAAAAACTATCCAACCCTTACTCTCGCCGAATAATCCTTCCTCAACGCAAACCAGTAACGCATCATGATGCTGTCCCATTCGTCGGGCGATCGTCCGATGAGTTCCTTAATACGGTCTTTGGCAATGATGCCCTGGCGTCCGTCCTTATCAATGTCTTTTAGTTTAACCTGTTCCATTTCTTCGGAGGTAGTTTGGCGAACCATAATATCATCGCAGATTTCTCCGGCAAGCCTGTTGGTAATCATCTCAGCCATTTTAATGGAACACTGACTCTTCAGGTTATCGAAATTGGGTTTTACGAAGATTGTACCCTCACGCATTTCAAGGGGTGACGAGTTATTGACGAATCCTTTGCATTTAAGAAAGTCGACAACGCCGCCGCCAACACCGTCTTCATCGGCAATAATATTAGACAGCGCAATGCCGTGTTTCGACTGTAATATTCGTGCCCTGCCCACCACCTCGTCGAGTCCGCTTTTGGCAATTGATTCCCGTTTTATGCACACCCACCCGTGCCAGATGCGGAACACCGTTTTGTCCCTGCCCTTTCGGGCGACATCTATGGTCATGAATTTAGCACCGGAAGGCGAAAGGTGAGTTGGTGTGAAATAGTCGGCAATGCTGTCGTGGTCAATAAGGGTAGCAGGGTCATCGTCATACTCCCAATTGCCAAAATAAAGGCGTTCGCGGCTGTTCTTGTCGAGTCGCAAAAGCGATTGCAGATAACTTGGGTGCAGGTGCGGATTATCTGTCGGTAAGGACTGAATGAATTTGCGGTAGGGGGCAAGCCTGCTTTCGCGTGTGGTTTTGTAGAACTCTTTGTACGTCCAGTTTTTGGCGGGGTTGCAACTGCCCAGCATTTTTGGGATGAGGTTAAATTCGGTAAGTTTATACCTTATCCGGGATTTAACGATCTGCCATGCCGAATAGGCTACCTGATTGCATTCGTCTATAAAAGCACCTGTAATTTCCAGCGATCCCAAACTGTCGAAATTAGGATCTGAAGGATATAAAAACAGGTCTTTCAGAATGATCTCACTGCCATTTTTCCAGTAAACAATATGATCGGTCGACTTATACGTAAACTGACCGCCCAGCTTCAGCATCGTAGCCAGCTCAAAGAAGGTATTGAGCGTAGTTTCCTTTAGGGTTTTTAGCTTGCTTCTGCCCATAAGCCAGCGTGTGCCGGGGTATTTCTGGCACATTTCCATAAGCCAAAGGCAGCCCAGGGCACTCTTGCCGCCACCGGCAGCACCGCCGTAAAGTACCTCTTCGGTTACATTGTCTTTCAGAAAATAAATGGCATGTTCCTGCTTAATCAGCAGTTTCATAAGGATCAAGGCCGGAGCCCAGGTTTAAGGTCACGGCTTTATCGTGGGCATCGTCATCGTCAGAGTACTTGTCGCTCCACAATTTAGGGTTGCGGTTCTTAAGCCAGAATTGCTGACTCCTAAAATCGGCTGGAATGTGTTTTTCTACTTCCACGATCTCTACGCGTTCCTTCTCTACGCGTTTGCCGTTGTCGTCATAATAAATCTCTTTGCATTTTATAGCCTGCTTGGTGGTAATAACCCTGTCAAGCGTTGCTTGGTACAAACTGGCTGCGACTTCCATATCGGCGGCTTTTTTGCCGCGGTTAATAGCATCGGAGAAGTCGGTGTAAGTGCTTTTCCAGTTGAGGATGGTCTTACGGCATACGCCGAAAAACGATGCCAGATCACGATCCTGTACGCCAAGCAAACAGAGCTTATACGCCTGTGCCGGATATTCGTCGCGGTACTCGGTTTTGGGTCCGGTTTTACGGGCTTTTCTAACAGGGGAAGCTTTTTGGATTATTGCTTCGTTCATTAGGTGGGGTTGAGGAAATATTGGGGCAAGAAAAAGCCTCAGGTTAGTGAGGCTAATTAATTAGATATGAGTTAGTTCTCGTTCTACTTTATCTAATCCAGAATCTGTATTTAACCCAGTATATGGGTTAGTAAGAACTAACTTTTGTTTTAAATTAGGAGGTAATCCATTTAATGACTTGTCATCATCAATTATAATGATATCATTATAATTAAGCTTTCGCTTTTCTATCCAAGTAATAATTTCCGTTTTTCTTGTACATTTCTGTTCTAAAGGTAAATTGATTATAGATACTTTGTCAATAGATATACCACGACTTAGAAATATTTTTTTCCACTGTTTAGTGTTGAATCTAAATCTGTGAGAAGTAGATAAAATAACTTCACTATGACAATGAGAAAAAAGAAAAGCATTTAGTGTTTCAATAGCGGAATTATTAAATTTATAGAAACCATCCACATCAAACTCAACTCGTTTCTGAGGGTTTGCGTGAACCATAACGCCATCTATATCTAAAAAAATTTTCATTACTCTTTATTATATTTTGGATCAGACAGAAATTCATCAGTACAATACTTTCTGTCAGCATGACAATTATAGTCCCAGTCATGTTCTTTGTCTATCTCTATATCGTTTATTTTTCTTATCTCATCAGAAAAATTTCTTCCAGCTTTAATTACATCAAATTCAATTTCTGCTAACTTATAGGCAATATATCTATGATTACCGTCAATTATTAATTCGTTATTACTAATTTTTATTCCTCCGAACCTATAACCTTCTAAAACCCGCCTGTATATTCTCTCAATTTTTGCGTAACACAATTTTTTATGAGTTGTTCCATATTCATGCTTAGTGTGTAGTATAAAACTATCTAATATTTCAATGGTAAGTTGTTTAGACTCAATTTTAGAAGTTATACTTTCGACATTGTTGCCTAAAGCTTCCTTCACTATTAAACATTATTGATTGGTTTGATCTTCAAAAGTATAAATAATTTTGATAACTAAATGATTTTCAATCTAAAATTATGCCGTTTTTTAATTTTTAATCAATTCCCTACGGGAATTAATTGATCTCTAATTAACAATTATACGGTTTGTCATTCCGAATATAGCGCAGCGGATTGACTTAACGCTCTAGCCGACTAGCGAAGCAAATCTCTATTGGATTGGAAGAGATTTCTCCTATCGTCGAAATGACAGCCTCATGTATGAAGATTACCACATAGATCCTCCTCTCAATGACAACAGTGTGTGATTTCTATCGTTTTTAAATAACCCCAAAGGGGTTTAATTTTCCCATGCGGGAATAACTTTTTTGTTTCAGTATGTCAAAGAACGGCATATTAGTTTCGGGTATGGGTTAACCACCCCGTCCTGCGGCCATCCCTCCGAGGGAGGGGAATGCCACTGTTGATTATATCTCCCGTCATTTGCCCAGATCCGCAGCTTGCCCAGATTTAGCGGAGTCATCTGCGTTCAATATAGCTGAGATTGCCGCGTCGTTCCTCCTCGCAATGACAAACGCTGTACAAATAACCAAATCCACGAATAACCAAATCAACTCTTTTTGCTCTTCGCTGTCCATATCCTTTGGAAGTTGCGGGAGTAATTGAACTCATCACGACTGGCAAAGTCGGCATGATGTCGTAGTGCCTGTTTTTCGGCGAGTCGGCAGCGTTCCTCAAAATAATCCCTAAAGAACGTGAGCACTTTGGATATCGACAGGCTCTCGTAAAACTCCCCGTAATGCCCTGCAATTATCTTTCTGAATAAAAAGGCAAGGTCGCTTATTTTAAGGCTGTAGAATTCGTCGGTTACTTCTATGGCGCACAGTTCTATCTGGTCTTCGCTCATTGGCTTGTTCAGGTTCAATATGTCATTTAGGTACACCAGCCATCCCATTACGAGTCCGATTGTAAAATCACGGCTCTTTTCTCGCTGTATGGTGCCCAGTGTGGGGGCAGGGGCATTCATAGCAACGTCTATAGAGGTGAGCTTACCTGCGTGCAGCATGCAATTAACCGGACTGTATACGGCCAGCAATTTTTCCTTTGAAAGCATCGCTATACATAGCTTTGCCTTTTCCGGAAGGTTGTTTTGTTCCATGCGGCTTCACTTCAAAAAATCCTTTCCAGCCGTTGGCCATGCTTTGGTGCATTATGGCTATGGCAGCGGCTTCATCATACTTTGAAAGATTACCAAGTTCTGATAGGGCGGCTTGTTCGCTGGCCATGGCTTTGTACTTAAAACCGTCTTCTTTGGCTCTGTACTCTTTCCATACGACCCATTGCTGTGCAAAGGTGTCGCTGTCAAACGGGTAAACAATTTGTGGTTTTTCCCCCGTACCCCCTTTTCCATTATCAATAACAATTGAATTTACAATTTCATCTACATCTCCATTTACATTTACTATATGTTCAAGCATAGCTTGAAGCAGGGTTTTTGGGTCTTGATGTTTAGTAATCCAATTAATATATAAATCCTCGTTGTTTAGGCATAATTTACCAATCTGAGTCTTTAACTTTTTCTGTTCACCTTTAGTCAAAAGTTTATAAGCTCTTTTATAAAACTGCCCTACTTTTCCATTTATAGACTGTCCTTCTTTAAAAGAATTTCTTTCTTCAGTAAGTATTTGCATTTTTCCGTTTTGCCAACCTGTATCGGTAAGTATAAACTTAGCTTCAAGGGTAGCTATTAAGGTAGCTTCATCTATGCCTGAGCAGTACATTTTAAGCCTTTTTATATCGTTTGGAATATATCCATTATGCTGATGCTGATAAATCAATAAGTCGATAATACATGCTCTTTCTTCAGGAAGCATTGTCCGTGTGCCCTCATAGAAATCTTTACCGTAAAACAAAAAAGCAGGATCTTTCATTACACCCTTACTAAGCTGTCAATTATCACATTATTGTACGTTCCTTTTGATCCCGAAATGTGGAATTCAAGCTCGGCCACATCGCCGGGTAAAAAGTCGCTTAGCACTTCTATTTTAGTGCCCAGTGCAGAAGGATAGAACATTCTGCCGGTTTCCTGTTCAAAGTGCAATTGTTGCACTGCTGTGCCTAATTTTGTTGTTTTTATATCGCCTATGGCGGTAATAATGCCTTTTATTTTGTACATGATTTCCAGGTGTTTATTTGTTTATTTGGGGATTCGGTTATTCGTCCCCTGTTGAATTGTTTATGATATGATGTTTGGTGATTTTGAGTGAGTTTCAAATAACTAAAACCACGAATAACCGAATTTTACTCCTTCACAACTGCGTTCTGAAAACACAGCCTGTTGGCAATATGGTTAAAGTCGAGCGTGCCAATTTCTTTTTGGGTCAGCTTGCTGTATATAACGGTGGGTACAAGGTTGGGCAGTGCGTGGAAAAAGTCGGCTGCATTGGCGTTGTCTTCCAGTTCTTTAAGGGCTATCCTGTTTTCGTTGCTATCTTCAAACAGCTGTTGCAGCTGGTCTAATATTTTTAAGGTATATTCTTCCTGTTTTGATTCCATAATCCTGACTTAAAGATTAATAATTGAAATATTGAATCCTCACCCCCAGCCCCTCTCCGAAGGAGAGGGGAGCAAGCTTCACTCAGTATGTCGATGAGGATGAGACTGCTGACTGCGACTGTAAACTGATTACTGAATTACCTCCTGCGCAACGAGGTTGTTGTACTGTATGCCGCTGTTTTTAGATATTTTACCTTCCAGGGTTACGTCTACAGCTATTTCGTCGTTTTCTTTATAGCCGTTAAGCTCGTCCATACGCCTGCCGCGGAATTCTACAAATGCCCTCTGCCTGTGGTCGGGTACAAGGGTTACTACTTTTTTCTCATGTCCTGCGGTGTTGCGGTACTCAATGTTTTCGATGGTTCCTTTAATTGTCATGGTCTTTTTTGTTTAATAATTGAAAACTGAAGTCTTGATGTTGGTGGTTTGTTTTGGAATTCGGTTGGCCGAAGTCCGGTGTTTGTCGGTATGTCGTTCCGAATCTCTTAATCCCGGTAAACTTGTTGAGATTCTTCGACTCCGCTGCGCTGCGCTCAGAATGACAGTGCCCTTAAGCAGTCAACTGCAAACTGTGACTGATCATTGAATACTTCTCCCTTAGCTTTTCGAGTTTTCTCATAACAGCGGCGATATCTTTTTGCTGTTCTGCCTGTTGTTTAAAGAGGGTATAGTAAGGCAGGGTTTTTAGGTCGTCAATCTGCTTTTCGCATTCGCGGATGCGTTTTAATAGTTTTTTCGGTGATATGTGAATTTGGTTATTTGGAATTTCACTCATGCTTAACAGGTATTCCGAAACCAGATAACCATATCCACAAATCCACTTATTCGGTAATGGTGAATCTCTTGTCTTTGTTAAAGTGGAGTATTGCATTTTTTTCATCATTGGTGTGTATAATGGTTGTTGTTCTTATTTTGCTGTATTTTAATTGTTTCTGACTGTTAATCAGTGTCTTTTCTGCGATAGATTCCAGATGTAATGCTTTTAACGTTTTTCCTATTTCGACTCTATTCTGCTGTATTTGAGTGGTGTTTTCCACTTCTGTTAAACTTCTGTGTGAAGCCAGGTAATGGTTGTATGCTGATAATATTGCACTTAGTTCCATAATTTCTTTAGTTATGATGTCTAAGTTTCGCATTTTATGTTTACCTTTGTTGAATACAGTGCAAAATTATGTGGAATATTCCACATTTCAAAATTAATCAATGTTAAATTTTACACTTTTGGTGTGAGTTTTCATTCTGCTATAGCTAAAGTTTTGATTATGGACGGATTACAGATTAAACAAAAACGCGAAGAGCTTGGGCTTACGCAAAAGGAATTGGCCGACTTAATTGGTGCCAGCCGCGAAACAATTATCAACTACGAAAAAGGAAAACCAATTCCGAAGTCGAAAAGTGAAATATTAAACAAAGTACTCGAGCAAGGTGCTGTGTATCGTAAAAATGTACAGCAGGAGGAAATAGTTCGCATTGCCGAAGATTTCGAGAACAAGAACGGCAACAAGTTCATAGAGCTGCCTAACGGGCAATACTATATGCTTATGCCGCTGGCAGAATTCAACATACAGGCAGGCTTTTTAAGCACTTATCAGGATGCCGATTTTCTGATGGACCTTAGTCAGCATGGTATATTGGTAGACAAGCCGGTGCAGGGTCGTTATGTTGCTTTTCGCGTTAATGGCGATAGTATGGACGATGGTTCCAGCCTTGCCATTACCCGAAACAGTATAGTATCTACGCGCGAGCTGCAACGCCATCATTGGAAGGGCAAGCTGCGATACCGCGATTTTCCGTATTGGGTTATTTATACCACCCAAAGTAAAATGCCGCTGCTTAAGGAAATTATAGATCATAATGTAGAAGAGGGTACCATTACCTGCCATTCGTTAAACGACAGTCCCGAGTTTACCGACTTCACCCTGCACATGAATGATATTCAGGCATTGTTTTATGTAATAGATGTAAACAGGACGGTAAGTAAGAAGAGTTTTTATTAGAAGGCTTTCGGTGCTGGTAAGTGGCAAATTATCAAAGGGTAATGTGTCAAAAGATTTTGAAATTAATCTTATTAATCCTACGTTTGCAGCAATTAAATACCAAACCAATCCCAATGAAAAAACTTTTACTAGCCGCTATGGCTACATTGCTGTTTTCTTGCAGCGGATCTGATGATTCAAATGTAAATCCAAATCCAAATCCTGTTGGGATATGCGATAATGTATACACAGGAAATGTTGAACTTAAAACGCAGGCCGAAGTCGATGCGTTTGGTGTCAAAAATTATTGCAGGGTTACCGGATTTGTAAAAATTGGCAATGTTGAAAATTCAGATATCTTTAGTCTCTCGGCATTGCAGAATCTTGAAACTGTAGAGGGTGCACTGTGGATAGCTAGCAACCATAGCCTGACTAATCTGCACGGTCTTGAAAAGCTAACTAAAGTAGGGGGCGACCTGGTTATTAGTTTCAATAGTAAGATAACTGTAATTAACGAGCTTTCAGGACTAATGCAAATAGGTAGTTACGAAAATAAATCGAAACTTGTTATAGGTAGTAATAATGCACTTACCAGTATTAATGGATTGGAGCATATTGCTTCTATTTATGAAATTAATATTTCAAATAATCCCCAATTAACTAATTTCAGCGGTCTTGAAGGGATATCTAAGGCAGGAGGAATATGGATTATTGGTAATGATGGTTTGCAGAATCTTAAAGGTTTAGAAAACATCACAGAAACCGATTATTTTACTTTAATGGAAAACGAGGCATTACAATCGCTTGTACATCTTTCAGGTCTAAAAAAAGTAAATGTTCGTTTTATTCTTCAGGAAAACAGGAAGCTTGCAGATCTTAATGGACTTGAAAATCTTGAAACAGCAGGTAATTTTACTGTTGGAGATAACGAAGCACTACTTTCGTTAGACGGATTGGATAAACTGCACGCAGTAAGTCAGCTTATAATACACGATAATCCCCGATTAACCTCGCTATCTCATCTTAGTGCACTAACATCTGTTGTTTCAAATACTGTAGATGGAGTTGTAAAAACACCACTACTTCAGTTTATTGAACTTCCGATTACGTCACTGGATGGGCTACAAAATATTACAGCTTTTGAAGGTGGGAGGATAAATGTATATGAATGTTTAGAGCTTACCGATTATTGTTCCGTTAAAGCTCTTATTCCGGGATCAGTAATAGAATTCCGGGAAAACGCTTATAACCCAACCAAAGAAGATATAATCGCGGGCAAATGCGCCCAATAATCCAAACCAACCCAATGAAAAAACTTTTACTAGCGGCTATGGCTATGCTGTTGTTTGCTTGCAGTAGCGATGATAATGTGTCTAACGATTCATTGGCACAATGCGCATTCACAGGCGATGTTACCCTTACTACTCAGGCAGAAGTTGATGCTTTTGCTGCCAATAATTATTGTGTGGTAAACGGTAATCTAAAGATAGTATCTTCAAACTCTGAAGAAACAAACATAACCAGTCTTGAAGGTCTGGCAAGCCTTGTGAAGATTGAGGGAAACCTTGTAATAATCAACAACCCGTTATTAAATTTACATGGACTGCATAATATTAAGCAGATTCGTAATCTAGACATAGAGAGTAATAGTCACCTTATTAATTTACAAGGGCTTGAATCATTACAGCTTGTGGGTAATATTGGTGTTAACAATACAGCAGGTATTGTTGTAAAAAATAATGAGTTGTTGAAAAACTTACGAGGAATTGGGCCGGTAAAGGAGTTAAACTTTTTAGATGTTCAGGAAAATGCATCACTTTTAAATGTAAGTGGTTTAAATACAGTTACAAAAATATATCAAGGCTTAAGATTCTATAGAAATGATGAACTTGAAAATTTAGAAGGTCTTAATAATGTTACTTCTATTGATTTGGTGATGTTGATCAGCAATTTTAAGCTTGTTTCTATTGAAGCCCTTGCAGCGCTTGAAAATGTAGCAACATTACAAATTAATGATAATGATGCATTACTTACTCTTAGAGGACTTGAAAGTATTCTTGAAATTAAAGAACTGCAAATTACAAATAACTCATACCTTAAAAATCTAGAGGGATTGCAAAATCTAAAAAAAGCGGAAAAGTTTAAACTTATAAATAACTATCGTCTGACTTCAATAAGCCACTTAATTGGCTTAAAAACAATTGAAGGTGATGATGCTCCGCAATTTCATATTGACAGTAATACTTCATTAGAAACAGTAGACGGATTGCAAAATCTTGCTCTCATTAATGGCAATTTCCTGATACAAAATAATAGTATTACAGATTACTGTGCTATTACAAATCTGGTTTTGACTAATATCTATCCGATGTATTTTGTTGATAACACCTATAATCCAACCAAAAATGACTTTGCAGCGGGCAACTGTAGCCAGTAATAAAACGAAAAACCGCTTTTTTTCAGAGCGGTTTTTTTATAGGTTTTTGTCATACTGCACGAAGCATTTATAATGCGCAGAGGTTTTCACTCCACTGCGTTATGTTCAGAAGGACAGAATGTTTCAATACATATTGCACACTGCGACTGAAGACTGTCAACTGAATACTGAACACTATTAATTGCAAATTATTTCCCTTCGGCGAATGCCTTTTCTAATGTATCAAGAAACACAGCAGTTTCCTGTGCACCGCTAATAGCATATTTACGGTTCAGTACAAAAAACGGAACCCCGCGAATGCCCAGTTCCTGTGCTTCGGTAATATCTGCCATTACATCTTTCGTATAAGCACCGCTGCCCATTACGTTGGCAAGTTTGGTTGCATCAAGGCCAAGCTCGGCGGCAAAAGCCAGTAGGGTTTGAGCATCGTCAATATTACGGCCTTCGGTAAAGTAAGCAGCAAATACTTTTTCTTCGGCTTCACTCTGTTTGCCATATTGTTTGGCGAAATGTATAAAGCGGTGTGCATTAAAGCTGTTGGCAACAACGGTCTTGTCAAAGTTATAGGTCAGTCCTGCTTTGGCAGCCATTTCTGCAACATAGTCGTTCATGCCTTTGGCTTCCTCAAGCGGAATGTTCTTATGCTCGGCAAGCATCTGGTTGATGTTCTTAGTAGGATCTGTTTTAAGCTCCGGAGAGAGCATAAAACTCTTCCATTCTACCTCTACCTCGCTTTTGTTGGCAAACTGTGCCAGGGCTTCATCAAATCGTTTCTTGCCTATGTAGCAGAACGGGCACATAATGTCGCTCCATATTTCTATTTTCATTTGTATCGTATTTAATCGTGCTGCAAAGGTCGCAAACATTTTGCAAAGCACATAGAGCTTTGTGTATTTCGAGTGGTTTTACTATATTTAATCTGTAAACCAATCAATTAATAAAATGAAAAAAATTGTAACCCTGTTTGCCCTGCTGTTTGTTATGACAGCGGTAAACGCTCAAGCCGCCGAACAGCTCGTTGGAAAATGGAAACTCGTAAAATGGACCAAAGGAGGTAAAGAAAAAGACATTCAGGATAAATTTAAAACTACTGAAGTGTACCAGGTTTTTGATGCCGACGGACATTTTACCAGCATAATTGCCGATAAAAGCCACGAGGGAAAATGGGAGCTTAGTAAAGACAATAAGAAGCTGACCATTACTGTAGGGGTTATTGTAAGCGAAACTTTTACAATTGATTATTTTGATGCCAAACGAAGGGTTATCTCTCTTCCTTTGCTCGGTCTGCTTGAATATGAAAAGCAATAAATATAGAATTGTAAAAAACAAAATGCCATCCCGTTAGAGATGGCATTTTGTTTTCGTGTGTTTTTATATTTTTTCAGGGCAGGTGTTACACAGCCGGAGCCTCTTCAGGTCCTTCGGTAATAACGTCTTCTTCAGCTTCAATAAGTGCTTCTTCTGCCTGGTTGTAAAGCATTTCAATTTCGTCTTCTGTTAAAAAGCGAACGTCTTTGTGTGCTACTTCAACAAGGCTTCCTGTGTTAGCATCTTCAATAAGGGCATAGAATTTCTCGTTTCCTTTTTTGTCGGCATTAGTACCCCAAATGTGGAAGTAACCAATTGCTTTTACTTTTTTAGAAGTCGATTTTTTGCTCTTTTTGGTTTTTACCTTTTTGGTTACAGAATATTGTACCAGTCTTAAGTCTGTCCTGTTCATGGTTGCGAGGGTTTTTATTTACAATTACGTAACGCAAAATTAACATATTGCAACTAAAAAAGACGATTTTCAATGTTAAGGATTACGGGGTAGTGCGAAACTTAACATTAGAATGAAATTTAAAATAAATGGGAACGCGGATAAAACGGATTAGGCGAATCAACGCAGATTTTTTAGCACTATATTCTTTTTATTACTGTTGCTGAAAATTTTACGAATAAACTCCGGTTCTTTCCCAAAATTAAGCAACAGACCAACTTCGCAATTGGTGCTTTTTAAATAATTTATGAGTTGATATTCAAATTCTTCTACGATATAATCGCAGGCTTTCAGTTCCAATATTACGGTATTGTTTACTATAATATCGGCGAAATAGTCACCTACTACAACTCCTTTATAGTAAACAACGATTTTCTTTTGAGCTTCAACATTGAATCCTCTGGATTGTAATTCTAAAAACAGCGCATTTTGATATACTCTTTCTAAAAAGCCATAACCAAGATCATTATACACATCGTAAAAGGCTTTTATTATTTCAGAGGTTAATTCTTTATGGAGTAGTTTATCCACGAATGTAAGATTTTAGCTAAACTAATAAAATTATCTTTTCAGAGGTATTAAAAATCTGCGCAAATTCGTACCATCTGTGTCATCCGCGTTCCAATACCGACTTTACCTGCAAAAATCATATTCATCATATTTGCTACACAATTTTCCTGTAGCTACAATGGTATGGCTTTGCTGTTTTTCGCCTTTAAGCACGGCTTTCATAAAGTCGATTGATGGCTGATAGTCTTTCGTAAACAATTCGGCACTGTATTCATGGCCTCCACCGCAAAACGTTACCAGTTTAACATTGCCTTTGAGGCCGGTAATATGGTTGAAAATAGAATACGATCCAAACAGCATCAGCCAGCCCGGAGTACCCGGTTCGCAATAATGGTGGGCTGCTGTTCCGTAAGGCACGGTAACATCGCAGCTACCGTGAAACAGCATGGTTGGGATGAGGTTTTTTGGCGTAATAAGATTGATATCCATAATTGCCCCGGCTCCCGAAATGATTCCTGCATATTTAAAGTCTGCCGGAAGCTGCCCCGGATACATTTTCATCATTTTTTTATCCCAGAAGGCGGCGTGAAGTACAGCTTCGGCACCGGCACTGCTTCCCGAAATAAAGATCTTTTTTGTGTCTATGTTGTAATTATCCTGATTCTTAATAAAGTAAACAACGGCCTGTTGCATTTGGTTGGCAGCAATTTGTATGGCTTTGATTTTTTCCGGTAATATACCGTCGCAGCTAAAGCTTTTACCCTTCATATACAGTGTGTAGCTAATGTTGGCAGCCACGAATCCCTGTGCTGCTGCCTGTTTTGTAAAAGCATGGTCCCATTTGCGTTCGCCAACAGCAAAGCCGCCTCCGTGAACATGCACTACCAGTGGTAGCTTTTCTTTGCTTTTGTTTTTTGGGATAAAAATATCCATTTCGAGGGTAAGAGTATCGTTGGCAAAATAGGTAACAGTTTTAAATTCCTGCGCATAGGCAGATGTAAATAGTATATAGACGAGTAAAAGTGTAAAGTGCTTTTTCATTTGAAAGGAGGATTGTTTTTACAAATTTACAATTTTGAATACAAATCAATCAGGGATGGAACGCGGATGACGCGGATCCGGGCGAATTAACGCGGATTTTTTCTGTTTTGTGATTATTAGCGAGTAATAATAATGGAGAGTCGCAATCTATATTCATCAGGCTTTCATCGCGAGGAGAAACGACGTGTCAATCTTAACCTATTGGAACGCGGATGGCGCGGATCCGCGTCATCCGCGTTCAATTGAACTATATCGGTTTAGTTTGTTACTCTAATGAAAATGCTTGTTCCAGTTTTGTCCCAGCCACGTCTTCATTTCAGACCGGGTATTTATCTTTTCGGGCATATACTTGCAAATCAGTTTTTCGAGCCTGTGCATAGAACTCAATGCAAAAAGTCCGTTAAGCAATAAGAAACGGTTTATAAATTCGAGTATCTGGTAGCCGTTATTGCGGTCGATTACATCATCCAGATGTATAGATCTGAACGTTCTTGCAAGTGAATCTTCGTCCCAGTTATAGGTATATCTTAAGTCTTCTTTTTTAAATGGGGGCATAGTTAATGGTTTGAATAATACAATGGGGCTGTTGTAAATTCAGTAGTGGATGCATAACAAATGTACCATCTATATAATTTGTTTTTAGGCAAATAAAAGTTAAAAGGTGAAGATGAGAAACTTAAAAAATGTTTGACTTATATTATCCCCGGAAGGTATCGCAGTTTAGCTGTAATATGTAAAAAATAAATCCCCCAATGCAGTAGGGAAGCAGCGGGGGACAGGAGTAAATGATATTCGAGGGAATAATATTTTAGGTCGCAAACATAGAACAACGAATCGGACTATGCTTACAAACGGTGTTTTGTTTACGTTAAACCAGCGGTAAGAAAATACTAAACTCCGTACCAATGCCCGGCTGACTGCTTACACTTATGCCGCCATTGTGGTTCTCTGTAATTTTTTTGCAAAGGGCAAGCCCAATACCTGTTCCCGGAGTATTGCCAAGGCGCTTAAACATTTTAAATACCTGGTCGCCATACTGCTGTTCAAAACCCTGCCCATTATCTTTAAAGATAATTTTAGTATAGGTTAATTTCGGTTGCAGGAAATTATGCTTCTCGAAATCCTGATCCAACGGACTTTGTGCAGATATTGTAAGTACAGGATTTGCACTGCTAAATTTTATGGCATTGCTTATAAGGTTTGAGAAAAGCTGGTGTAGCTGAATAGGAATGCCTTTAATGGCAGGCAGATCGGTCATGTTTACAATTGCTTTTTTCTGGTCAAGTGCCAGGTCAAAGTCTTCCAGTACATATTGAAGTACTATGTTAAGATGGGTAGTTTCAAAAAGTTCCTCGGTACTGGAAAGCTGCGAATATTTAAGTACGTCTTTAATTAGTGTAGTCATTCGTGCTGCGCTGGCATTTATTTTATCGAGGTAGCGCTTAACGTTTTCAGGATCGTCAAGGCTTTCTTGGAGCATCTCGCCAAATACCTGTATTTTGCGCAACGGCTCCTGCAAATCATGCGACGCTATATAGGCATATTCCTCAAGCTGTTTGTTCCTGAATTCTATATCGCGGGCATAAATGGCAAGGCGGTCGTCAGACAGTTTGCGTTCGGTAAGGTCGCGGGTTATTTTAGAGAAGCCTATAAGGTTCTTGTTTTCATCATACATAGATGTTATTACCACCTGCGCCCAGAATTTGGTTCCTCCCTTGCGTACGCGCCATCCTTCGTTTTTGGCACGGCCGTTTACCGAAGCCTTGTGTATAAGCGTTTCGGGTAAATTGGCAGCAAGATCTTCATCCATGTAAAAGATCCTGAAATTCTGCCCTATTATCTCGTGCTCACTATATCCTTTAATTTTCTCTGCACCTTTATTCCAGTTTAGTATGTAACCGTCGGGGTCGAGCATAAGAATAGCGTAATCCTGCATCTCGTCGATCATCCTATGATAGCGTTCTTCACTCTTTTTAAGGTTCAGGCTTTTTTCTTCAACTGTTTTTTCCAGTGAGTCAGATATCTGCTTATAGTTTACAGCATCGTTAAGCGATGTGTGTTGCTCTTTGTTTTTTGCGGTTATATCTGTAAGTACATTTATAATTCCGGTTACATTACCTGCAGTATCATATAGCAACGACGGATTAGGCTGAACATTTACAAAAGTATTGTCGGGGCGTTCTAAGATAAAGGTATCCATTGGCAGTACTTTACCAATGTTTATCATCTGCCCATAGGGGCAAAAGCCTTCAGAAAGCAAGGTTCCGTCCTCTGTATAGCCTTTAAATCCCCCGCACCAGCGGTCGTTGCCCAATGTAGGCTTGCGTCCCCATAGCTTTAAAGCGGCATTATTAAAGTAGGTTATGTATCCTTTATTGTCGCAGGTATATACCGCAACAGGCAAGGCGTTAAAAATAGAGGCATTAAAACCCGGACTCATGCTTGGCGCAAAAGTTTCGGTTTCTTTAACTGGGTCTTTAGTGCTTTCCATGATGAACATAATTTGTGTAGACAGGTAAAGATAGTTATTTTACCGGAACATAAAATTATTACGCTAAAAAATTGAAAATAAGTAGGTTAATTCACTTCTGTAAGCAAAAAAGGCAAGTCTTTTTTCGTGAAAACATCATTTAATAACTGAGACAGAACGACAATGCTTGTGGGTTTAACCAGATAATGATCGGCACCCAGTTTTTTGGTGTCGTTAATATCTGTACTGTGCGAGGATGTGGTATACACGATAATAGGTACACCCTCAAAACGTTTTACCCTTTTTAGGGCAGACAGGCAATCGCGACCCGATACCAAGGGCATATTTAAGTCTACAAAAATGTAGTTGGGTACAAAATCAGAATTTGCCACTATATCCAAAGCATCTCTTCCATTTTTTGCCATACTGCATACAAAATCGGCATTGGCCTTTTTAAGTGCCATTGCAAATATCTCGCGGTCGTCTTCGTCATCATCAATCAAAAAGCAGGAGCGTTGGCTCATGGAGTTATTGTTTTGGGGGCAATAGCCATTAAAAAGATTGTTAAAACAAATGTAATATAAACCTTTTTAATAAAAGAAGGACATTATTTACAATGTTAAAATAATCGACAAATGGAATAATAAATTAATGTCAGGCCATAAAAAAGCCCCTCATCGCTGAAGGGCTAATGTGCTATTGTTAAGATATCAATTAGTCGATACTGCAATTCGTGCCTGACGCAACATCCTGTGCGGTTGGGTTATGCAGGTTATTATCTATAATAGGTGCTTTTTTCATTGTACCATTTGCTAAGATATTTTGCGCATCACATAGGTTGGTAAGCGCAGCATTGTCGCTTATCTGAACCTCGCCTGTAAAAGCAGTTATATTCTGGAGGCCGTTTAGCGAAGTAAGTTTGGCGTTATCCCTAATATAAAAGTTGTTTCCGCTAAAGCCTTCCTGTTGCATTATAGCTGTCATGCTGCTAAGATGCTCCAATGTTGTTAGCGAAGGATTACTCCAAATAGATATATCATTAACAGAGGTAAGGTTATGAAGACCTTCAAGTGACGGAAGTATAAAGTTGAACTCTACTGCTAGTCGGCTTAAAGTTGAGATGCCTTCTAAACCTTTTAGTGATTGTAGTTTTTTATTGCCCGTTATTGCTAAGTTGTTTATTTTTCTCAGGTTGCTTAGTGGTAACACATCGGTCAGCTCAAAATTATCACTGATACTTATAGCATTTGCTTCAGACAATTGGTTTAGTCCATCTAATGAACTAAGAGCTTCATTGTATTTTAGCTGCATTTGTCCAACGATTGTAAGGTTTTCTAATCCGTTAAGGTTATTCAGCAATTTATTATTTGATATGATAAGTTGGTCTGCATAAGTAAGGCTTTCCAGACCATGCAGTTCTGTCAAAGATTTATTATAGCTAACGGTAATGGTGTTTTCAAAATGCCTAAGGACAGGCATTCCTTCAAGGCTTTGCAACTCAGGATTAATGCTGATTTCAATAAGTCCTGCAATGCTTTTTATATTCTCCAGCCCATGCAGGTGCTTAAGTTTGGCATTATTGCGTATAACCAGTACACCTCCAATTTCTGTAATGGTACTCAGTCCCGAGATATCTGTGATATCGCTGCTTTGCTCAATATAAACAGAGCCTGTTTTAGTATATTGTTTAGCAGCAAACTCGTCTACTTCTGCCTGGCTATGTAATGATATTGAATAATTGTACTCTGTTTCTGCGGGTTTGGTGTCGTCGTCGCTGCATGAAAACGCAAAGACAGCTACAAAGCATGTAAGTAATAATTTTTTCATTTGGTTTAGATTTGATTGTAGGTTTAGTTTTATGAATGTACAATTTTTATGCCAAATGATTTACAATGTGAGTGTTAAAAGAAAAGCCTTTCATTGCTGAAAGGCTTCCTTTTATATTTCTTTAGTAAACAGCAGTGCATTGTTTCGCCTGCCGTTTTCTTTAAAACCTGCGTCTTCGTAGGCTTTTATAATTGTGGTGTCTGCTGCAGGAACTTCTGCCCATACAATATCATGCCTGCGCTGCGCTGCAATTTCCAGTACACGGTTAATTACTTTGTTGGTTCCTTCGTCTGTAGACGGAATAGTTTTTTCTACAAATAGCGGTTTGCTTCCGTTAATTTCAGTAGGTATGTGCGCCGAAACCAGTTCTGCAAAAGAACGCGGCTCTTCCTGCCTGTCTTCGTCTTCTCCGGTAACATCAAAGCTCATAAGCCATTCGCGGGTAAACGAGTTGGCTTTATCCAGGAAGTTAAAAACCGAATATTCTTTATCGATATCTATATCTTTTACCACTTTTTTAAAGTGCTGTTTTGCTATCTGTGACACCTTGTGGGCGTTCTCTTCATTACTAACGATAAATTTTACTATAACGGGCATAGACTGTATTTTTTGGATTGTATCTATACAAAAGTAACAAATTATAACCGGCATTGCTTGCAGTACGCGGTGTATTATTTGTACAAATTACGCATTAACGATACGGCGTGATAGTAAAAAACCGGCTGCGGTTACTTTATCAAAGCAAACGATGCGAAGAACTGTTTACAATCGGCGTTGTCTTTCTTTTTAACAGATGTGTATACCATTAGCCCTACGTGATAGTCTTTTACAAAAAATGTTTTAGAGCGTATTATGGTGGTGCCGTTATTGGTAGTCATAACAGCTTCCATAGCCGGGCGGCCATCCATCATGATGCGCCTGGCATCTATAAGGGTGGCTTTATTGTTGCGTACCGATCCTTTTACGCCTTTCATTAAGGCGTCGTAAGTGTCTTCAATGTCGCGCGACCTGTTTTTGGGAACAGCGGTAATAGAGGCAAGGTATTTTTTATTGGCTTCGGTGTCCGATACTGCGTTATATACTGCAAAATGCGCCTTTAGCACGCCGGCTTTAGACGGTATGTCTTTTACCGTTGTGGCAGGCGCAGCAGGAAACCGAACCGTAAATACCTTAAACGGATCTTTGTATGTATACCAGTCTTTCGCCGAAACGGTAAGCGATGTTAGTGCCAGAAGTAATAACAGAAGCAGTTTTTTCATTACCCTTAAATTTTTGCAATAGTAATAAAAAATTTAAAATGAAAACCCCACTGTTGGGTGGGGATCTACATAATCAAAAGCTATAAGTTACTGTTTTATAAATTTCAGGTTGTTGCTGCCTTCTACTGCTGTAATATTCAGAAAGTACATGCCGTTAGGTAATTGCTGCATGTCGAGCTGAGGTATATTGCCGTTTTTAATAAGAACCGTTTTGCCTGTTATGTCTGTTACCGTAATGTTTTCTATGTTCACGTTTTCGGCATTCGCCAGATGAAGAATGTTAGATGTTGGGTTAGGGTAAAGAGTAAGTTGTGAAAGGTTGTAATTTTTAAGGTTTGCTATGTTACAGTCAACGGTTGATGGTACAGGCACAACGCCAAAAGTTCCTGTTCCCGCAGATCCATCAATGTTTTCACCACATATTTTTAGAATACCTTGATCGTTAAGAAATGCCGTGCCAAACATTTTTAAGGCATATGGCATAAACCCCTGTTCTAAATTAATTAGTACTGGTAAATATACCGTAGGTGTGTTACTCCCGGATAATCCATTACCTATCCCGCCCTGTTCATTTTGACCCCAACCCCAAAGAGTGCCATTTGCTTTTACGCCATGCATAATGAAATAACCTGCCTGTATATACTGCCAGGTGTCTGTTCCAAGTTGTAAAGGTGTATCATCAGATAGTGTAGTTCCGTTGCCTAATACGCCAAAATTATTAGCTCCCCAGGTCCATAATGTTCCATCATTTTTTATAGCTGCAGAACAACGTAATCCAGCTGAGGCTTCTTGCCAATTGTGATCAGTTCCTACCTGTACGGGCGAGTAATTAATATTGGTATTGTTCATACCCCACTCCCATAACGTCCCGTCATATTTAACTGCCAGTGCATGGTCAATGCTGGTGCTTACAGATTTCCAGTTATTATCTGTGCCTATCTGTATCGGAAACAAAGATTCTGAAGTGGTTTCGGAACCGATACCAAGAACTCCGATGGTATTATCACCCCATGCCCATAATGTACCATCGGTTTTAAGTAAAAGGGTATGTTTAGGAGCACATGAAAATGATTTTATGTCGGTAATGGTATTTACCTGTGATAATACTGTAGAATTAATTCCCATCTCAGAGCACGTTCCCGTTGCCCATAGCGTACCGTCATCTTTTTGAGCAAGAGTGTAATTAAATCCAGCATCAACGGCAATCCAGTGGCTGTCGTTTCCGTTTTGTACAGGTATGGTATAAACAGACTTGTCAGCAGGCATTCCAAGCTGATGCATACTATTATTGCCCCAGCCCCACAATGTCCCATCTTCTTTTAGTGCCACTACATGGCTAGTGCCGCTTTTAACCTGTTTCCAACATTGTGCTTTCAGTTGAAATGTAATTGTGATTAAAACAAATAGTAAAAGTTTTCTCATTTGGTTGTAAAATTGGTGGGCGCAAATATAATCGTTTATCAGAATTATAAATCAAACATTTATTTTTAGAAAACTTTTTATCGATTTAACAAAAATCCTCCAGCCCTTTTTACGAAACCGTTATTCTGCCTGTATATTTTTCTATTTCTGCTTTCGCAAAGAAAAAATTGTTACTTTCGCAAATCAATTTTTTTGAACGTAGTATAATGAGTAATAAGTTTACTGAGTATAAAGGACTTGACCTGCCTACAGTGGCTGGCGAAGTGCTTGATTTCTGGAAGAAAGAGAATATATTTGACAAAAGCGTTACTACCCGCGAGGGCAAACCGCAATATGTGTTTTTTGAAGGGCCGCCGTCGGCAAACGGCCTGCCCGGTATTCACCACGTGATGGCACGTGCTATTAAAGATATTTTTTGCCGTTACCAAACCCAAAAAGGATATCAGGTAAAACGTAAGGCAGGGTGGGATACCCACGGCCTTCCGGTAGAACTTGGTACCGAAAAAGAACTGGGCATTACCAAAGAAGATATCGGTAAAACCATATCGATAGAAGAATATAATGAAGCCTGTAAGCGCACTGTAATGCGTTACACCGACGTGTGGAACGACCTTACCGAAAAAATGGGCTATTGGGTAGATATGGAAGACCCATACGTTACCTACAAACCCAAATACATGGAAAGTGTTTGGTGGCTACTGAAACAAATTTACGATAAAGGCCTTCTTTATAAAGGCTACACTATACAGCCATATTCACCTAAGGCGGGTACAGGACTAAGCTCTCACGAGGTTAACCAGCCCGGCGCTTACCGCGACGTGACCGATACAACCATCGTGGCGCAGTTTAAAACCGTTGCCGATTCATTGCCGGAAGTACTTAAAGGCTTTGGCGATATCGACATCATGGCATGGACAACCACGCCGTGGACACTACCAAGTAATACAGCATTAACCGTAGGACCAAACATCGATTATGTTTTGGTACAGACGTATAATCAATATACTTTCCAGCCTATCAATGTTGTTCTTGCTAAGAACCTTGTAGGCAAACAGTTTGGTAAAAACTTTGTGGAAACCAGCAACAACGCCGATTTCGACGCGTATAATGCGGGCGATAAAACAATTCCGTACCGAATAGTTGCAGAAGCAAAAGGTGCAGCTCTTGTTGGTATCCGTTACGAACAGTTATTGCCGTTCGTACTGCCTGCACAGAATCCGCAGGATGCGTTCCGTGTTATATCGGGCGATTTTGTTACTACCGAAGACGGTACAGGTATCGTGCACACCGCGCCTACTTTTGGTGCAGATGATGCCAAGGTAGCTAAAGAAGCTAAACCCGAAGTGCCGCCAATGCTTGTGGAAGATGAAAACGGAAACCTTATTCCTCTTGTAGACCTTCAGGGTAAATTTACATCGCACCAGGGCACTCTTGACAATCCCAACGGACAGCCGCTTAAACTTGCGGGCAAGTACGTTAAAAATGAATATTACGATGCTGGCACTGCTCCCGAAAGATCGGCAGATGTTGAAATATCGATCTACCTTAAAGAGAACAACAAAGCCTTTAAAGTAGAGAAGTACGTTCACAGCTACCCACACTCATGGAGAACAGATGAGCCATTATTATACTACCCTCTTGACAGCTGGTTCATTAAAGTGACCGATGTTAAAGACCGTATGTTCGACCTTAACGATACGATCAACTGGAAGCCTAAAGCTACAGGTGAGGGCCGTTTTGGTAACTGGCTTAAAAACGCGAACGACTGGAACCTTTCCCGTTCTCGCTATTGGGGTATTCCGCTTCCGATATGGAGGACTGAAGACAAAACCGAAGAAGTGCTTATCGGTTCTGCCGAAGAGCTGTATAGCGAAATAGAAAAAGCAATTGCTGCGGGTGTTCAGGAAACGAACCCGTTTGCAGGCTTTACACCGGGCGATATGAGTGATGCAAATTACGACCTTATCGACCTGCATAAAAACGTGGTAGACAGCATTACGCTGCTTTCGCCATCGGGCAAACCTATGAAGCGCGAAAGCGACCTTATAGACGTTTGGTTTGATAGTGGGGCTATGCCGTATGCACAATGGCACTATCCGTTTGAAAACAAAGAACTGATTGATAACAATGTTGCTTTTCCTGCCGATTTTATCGCAGAAGGGGTAGACCAGACACGTGGATGGTTCTATACGCTGCACGCTATCGGAACATTAGTGTTCGATCAGGTGGCATACAAAAATGTTGTTTCTAACGGACTTGTACTCGACAAGAACGGACAGAAAATGTCGAAACGTCTTGGCAATGCCGTAGATCCTTTTACCACCCTTGCCGAATATGGCCCAGATGCTACGCGCTGGTACATGATTGCCAATGCTAACCCTTGGGATAACCTTAAATTTGATATTGAAGGTGTGGCTGAGGTGCGCCGTAAGTTCTTTGGTACTTTATATAATACGTACTCTTTCTTTTCGCTTTACGCGAATATCGATGGTTTCTCATACGCAGAGCCGGAAGTGCCGCTTAACGAAAGGCCGGAGATTGACCGTTGGATATTATCTGAACTGAACACGCTTATAAAAGATGTAGACAGCTTCTACGCAGATTATGAGCCTACAAAAGCTGCCAGGGCTATATCTGATTTTGTTCAGGAAAACCTGAGTAACTGGTATGTGCGTTTATGCCGCCGCCGTTTCTGGAAAGGCGAGTATGCACAGGATAAAATTGCAGCTTACCAAACGCTTTATACCTGCTTACTGACTGTAGCTAAACTGGGTGCGCCAATTGCGCCATTCTTCATGGACAGGCTGTATAAAGATTTAACACAAGCTTCACAACAAGAATCTTTTGAAAGTGTACATTTGGCCGAATTTCCAGCGTATGGTGATAACTTTGTTGATAAATCACTTGAAAGCAGGATGCAGAAGGCGCAGACCATTTCGTCGCTTGTACTTTCGCTAAGGAAGAAGGAGATGATAAAGGTTCGTCAACCGCTGCAAAAGGTAATGATACCGGTACTTGACGCGAATCAGAAAGCTGAAATTGAGGCTGTTGCCGAGCTTATTAAAGCTGAGGTTAACGTAAAAGATATTGAGCTTATGGACGATGCTTCGGGGGTGCTTGTTAAGCAGGTTAAACCGAATTTTAAAGCATTAGGACCACGCTTCGGTAAAGATATGGGTCTGATTTCTAAAGAGATACAAAATTTCACTCAGGAGCAGATCAACACTATAGATAAAGAGGGTAATCTTGATATTGTAGTGTCAGGAAAAAGTGTTAATTTAACATCTGAAGATGTAGAGATAACATCGCAGGATATACCGGGGTGGCTGGTAGCAAACGCAGGCGGTATTACCGTAGCGTTAGACATTACGCTAACCGATGACCTTAAGAAAGAAGGTATTGCAAGAGAGCTGGTTAACAGGATTCAAAACATCCGAAAAGACAGCGGCTTTGAAGTAACCGACAGGATTAAGGTAACCCTGCAGGACAATAAAATCTTACAGGATGCCGTTATGGCGAATGAAGATTATATTAAAAGTGAGACACTTACCGATGAGCTTATATTTGGACAGGATGTAGCTAACGGTGTGGAAATAGAATTTGATGACATTAAAACCTTATTATTAATTTCAAAATAGATTGACAATGGTAGATGAGCAAATACGATACTCTGATGCTGACCTTGCAGAGTTTAGGGAATTAATTAGCAAAAAAATTGAGAAAGCTAAAGCCGATTTAGACCTGATACGCAGCGCTTATATGAACGACCTTAACAACGGTACCGACGACACGTCGCCTACGTTTAAGGCTTTCGAAGAAGGCAGCGAAACAATGTCTAAAGAAGCGAACTCACAATTGGCTATCCGCCAGGAGAAGTTCATCCGCGACCTTAAGAATGCGCTAATACGTATTGAAAACAAAACGTATGGCATTTGCAAGGTAACCGGAAAGCTAATCAACAAAGAAAGGCTAAAATTGGTTCCCCATGCTACAATGAGCATCGAAGCTAAGAACATGCAACGATAACAAGATAGAAACCGCCCCAACAAGGGCGGTTTTTTGTTTTTATAAGGTTCTGTCATTTTGAATGCAGCTGAGTGAAGTGAAGAATCTCTGTTATTACGAATAGATCCTTCGTTTCTCAGGATGACAAACAGTACGTGTTATTGGGCTCTTTTATTTTGAATGCAGCGCAGCGGAGTGAAGAATCTCTGCTATTACGAATAGATACTTCGTTCCTCAGGATAACAAACAGTACGTGTTATTGGGTCTGTCATTCTGAATGCAGCGCAGCGGAGTGAAGAATCTCTGTTATTACGAATAGATCCTTCGTTTCTCAGGATGACAAACAGTACGTGTTATTGGGTTCTGTCATTCTGAATGCAGCGCAGCGGAGTGAAGAATCTCTATTATTACGAATAGATCCTTCGTTCCTCAGGATGACAAACAGTAAGTGTTATTGGGTTCTGTCATTCTGAATGCAGCGCAGCGGAGTGAAGAATCTCTATTATTACGAATAGATCCTTCGTTCCTCAGGATGACAAACAGTAAGTGTTATTGGGTTCTGTCATTCTGAATGCAGCGTAGCGGAGTGAAGAATCTAATCTATTTCATCATTCAGAAATTTCCAATCAGGATTAAATTCGCTTATTAAAGAATCCTTTTTCGCTCTTATCCACCCTTTTATTTCTTTTTCACGATCAATTCCGGTTTCTGCATCCTGATAATGCTCCCAATACACAAGGTGCCAACATTTATATTTGGCGGTAAAAGCTTTAGAGTGCGGCTCAGGATTCTGGTGATAATGAAGTCGGTTTTTTAATTCATTTGTAAATCCCGTATACAATACTGTTTTTGTTCTGTTTGTTAGTATGTAGACATAATAATTATGTGTGCCTAAAGTCTTTTGCATCAATTCTGGTTTAAAGCATAAAAATATAAAATTTTAGATTCTTCCTTCGTCAGAATGACAAACAGTAAGTGTTATTGGGTTCTTTTATTTTGAATGCAGCGCAGCGGAGTGAAGAATCTCTTTTATGACGAGTAGATCCTTCATTTCTATGGATGACAAACGGTGAGTGTTATTATGTTCTGTCATTTTGAATGCAGCGCAGCGGAGTGAAGAATCTCTGCTATTACGAATAGATCCTTCATTTCTATGGATGACAAACAGTAAGTGTTATTGGGTTCTGTCATTCTGAATGCAGCGCAGCGGAGTGAAGAATCTAATCTATTTCATCATTCAGAAATTTCCAATCAGGATTAAATTCGCTTATTAAAGAATCCTTTTTCGCTCTTATCCACCCTTTTATTTCTTTTTCACGATCAATTCCGGTTTCTGCATCCTGATAATGCTCCCAATACACAAGGTGCCAACATTTATATTTGGCGGTAAAAGCTTTAGAGTGCGGCTCAGGATTCTGGTGATAATGAAGTCGGTTTTTTAATTCATTTGTAAATCCCGTATACAATACTGTTTTTGTTCTGTTTGTTAGTATGTAGACATAATAATTATGTGTGCCTAAAGTCTTTTGCATCAATTCTGGTTTAAAGCATAAAAATATAAAATTTTAGATTCTTCCTTCGTCAGAATGACAAACAGTAAGTGTTATTGGGTTCTTTTATTTTGAATGCAGCGGAGCGAAGTGAAGAATCTCTTTTATGACGAGTAGATCCTTCATTCCTATGGATGACAAACAGTGCGTGTTATCGGGTGTAGTCATTTTGATGTAGCGCAGCGGAGTGAAGAATCTCTGCTATTACGAATAAATCCTTCGTTCCTCAGGATGACAAACAGTGCTGTCGTAATGAATATTTAAAAGCCTATATAATTTTGTGCCAATTCATGTAATTTATAACTGCAATACAAATAATTCCATTATTTTTGCGGGTAAAATTTTAATAAATGTCCTTAAAGAAAGCCTATCTTATTGTCATTCTTATATTGGTAATAGACCAGATCTCGAAAATATACATCAAAACCAACTTTATGCTTAATGAAGAGGTTAAGGTTTTTGAGTGGTTCAGGATTCGCTTTATAGAAAATGAGGGCATGGCATGGGGTGCGCAAATACCGGGATCTTACGGTAAACTGATACTTACACTTTTCAGGCTGGTAGCCGTTTGCGGAATTGGCTGGTGGCTGCATGATTCGGTTAAGAAAAGGCTTTCTCCGTACCTTATCGTTTCTATCGCTTTAATTCTTGCAGGTGCGTTCGGTAATATAATAGACTCTGTTTTTTACGGATTGATATTTGACCATAGCCACGGGCAGGTTGCCACATTATTCTCAGATCATCCGTACGGAACCGTATTTCACGGTAAAGTTGTAGATATGCTTTATTTCCCGCTATTTGATGGTACTTTCCCATCGTGGTTTCCAATCTGGGGAGGGGAACACTTTAACTTCTTCAACGCTATCTTTAATATTGCCGATGCCGCTATCTCTGTAGCAGTTGGTATATTGATAGTGTTTAATAAAAAGGCATTCGCGAAGAGCTAGAATTAGTTGCCAGTTGATGGTTGTCAGTTAATAGATTTCCACAATTACGATCTTTACCGTCTTTCTCGCTATTCTTTGACTCATAGTAACTGATTGTCATCCGACAACCAGCAACTGACAACTATTAACCAAAAGAATACACTTTCAAAGGCGTTACACAGTAATCCATAGGTACATCGGTGGTATTAGCTTCAATAGCTTCTTCTTCGGCTTCAAAGAAGGATAAGCCGATTGTTACAACATCTTGTTTGCATTCGTTTAGGAAACGGTCGTAAAAGCCTTTTCCGTAACCTACACGCTGTCCGTTATTGTCGAAAGCTAAAAGAGGTACAAACACCACATCAATCTTATTAGAAGGCACTTCTATACCATCTACAGGCTCGGGTATGCCGAACTGGTTCTTCATCAGGCGCGTATTATCCGTCAGCAGAAAATGAATCATAGTATGTGTTTCAAAATCCGAACGTGATACAATCACCTCTTTATCTTTTCCGGCAAGTATATTCAGGATAAATTCGGTATGCACCTCACGTTGCTCTTCCATTGTAAGGAACAGGTGAAAATAGATGTTATCCCATATATCCATCTTTAAAAGATTGTTGGCAATAGCAAGGCTTTTGTCTTCAATCTCATCAAGAGATAATGCCTGGCGCAGGTTTTTATAATGAAGGCGAAGGTCTTTTTTAAGCATTGTTTATTTGTAGATTCGTGGATTTGGTTATTTGTTGCACAGTTGTTTCACAAAGATACACGAAGAAGGCACAAAGATTCGCAAAGAATAGGGGTTGGGGGCGTGGGGACTTTTGATTGTAAGTAACAATATTCTTAAAAGTCACAATCAAATCTACCAAATAACCGAATCACCAAATAACCGAACCTAAAACCTATAACTCTGCGTGATGTGAAAAATGGCATCGCCCTGATACACGATCGGAGCATCGTTGGCATTGATAATATAGCCGCTGTTTGGTGCTTTAACTTTGTGTTCTACTTTTCCGAAAGGGTCGGTTATAAGCGCAATTACATCGCCTTTGGTGACAAAATCGCCCGCAATGGCCCTGTGCTGGAATAATCCTGAAAAACGGGCACGAACCCATCCCGACTTATCAATGTAAATAGAGTTGTTGTTAGCTACAGGTGCTTTCTTTTGCGGATTCAGCATATCGAAATGCTCAAGGAAACGCTTTGCTCCCTGAATACCTTCCTGTGTGATATTATTGTTAATATCCAGTGATTTTCCGCCCTCAAACAAAAGCATTTTAACGCCCAGTTTTCCGCAGGCACTCCTGAATGATCCGGTTATGTTCTTTGAATATAGCGTAAAAGGCGCATTAAATACGTCTGACAGTTCTTTCAATTCGGGGTTATTGGGTACAATGCGAATTTGTGGCGCGTTGAAACGGCTGGCACCGCCGGCATGAAAGTCGATACAGTAATCTACATTAGGAATCACCTCTTTTAGCAGGTAATAGGCAAAGCGGCTTGCAAGCGATCCGTTTTTGCTTCCGGGGAAGACTCGGTTAAGGTCGCGACCATCGGGAAATTCCCGGCTTTGATTTACGAATCCGAAAATATTAATAACAGGAATGCAGATAATCGTTCCGCGCTTAGGTTTGTTGATCTTTCGGGCAATCATCTGTCGGACAATCTCAATCCCGTTGATTTCGTCGCCATGCAATCCGGCACTAAACAATACTGTTGGCCCTGCCAGTTTAGAACGCTCTACAATTATTGGGATTTTAAGTTTTGTCATGGTATGCAGGCGGGCAATTTCCATTGTAATGGTTCTGCTTTCGCCGGGTAAAACTTCTTCGCCAAGTATCGTGATGTTCTTATTTATCGCCATAGGGTAGTATGAAAGGATAAAAGTAAGGAATTTTTGAGATATGGAATATGATTGCAACGCGGATGACGCGGATCTGGGCAGATTTACGCGGATTTGGTAATGTAATGAAGCTGCTCCCTCTCCTTCGGAGGGGGTTGGGGAGAGGATATCCGCTGCGAACTTTAAAAACAATTAACACAACTCTCTCACCATTCCACCGTCAAACATTCGCTATTTGTTTTTAACTTTGCAGTATGCGTACTCCTCTTGAACTTCAGATACAAACCCTGCCCGACAATCCGGGTGTTTACCAGTATTTTGACAAAGACGACAAGCTGCTTTATGTGGGTAAGGCAAAGAACCTTAAAAAAAGGGTGATGTCTTATTTTAATAAAGTGCACGACACCGGGCGAACTAACGTGATGGTGCGCAAGATCGTGTCTATTAAACACATTGTGGTACCTACCGAAAGTGAAGCCCTGCTGCTTGAAAATAACCTTATCAAGAAACTGCAGCCGCGCTACAACATCATGCTTAAGGATGATAAGACGTATCCGTGGATATGCATAAAGCGCGAGCCGTTTTCGAGGGTGTTCTCTACCCGAAAGGTAATAAAGGACGGGTCGGAATATTTTGGTCCTTATACCAGTTTTAAGACTGTGCATACGCTTTTGGATCTGATAAAAGAGCTGTATCCGCTGCGTACGTGCAATTACGACCTTAACGAGACAACCATACGTTCCGGAAAATATAAGGTGTGTTTAGAGTACCATTTAGGTAACTGCAAAGGTCCGTGTGAAGGTCACGAGCCATTAAGTGTGTACCAGGACCATGTAGATGCCATCCGTCAGATATTAAAAGGAAATTTTAAAGAATCGCTTAAGGATTTCCGCAAGCTGATGCAGGATCTGGCAATGGATATGCGCTTTGAAGAAGCCCAGAAAATAAAAGAAAAGATAGAAGTACTGGAAAATTACCAGGCACGAAGCACGGTTTTTAACCCTAAAATATCTAACCTCGATGTGTTTACCATAATTTCAGACGAAAGTATGGCCTATGTAAACTTCATTCAGGTGTCGCATGGTGCAATTATCCGTAGCCATACGATGGAAATAAAAAAGAAGCTTGACGAACCCGATGAGGAAATCTTAGAGCTTGCTGTAGTAGAACTTCGGGACCGTTTTAAACTGATGTCGAAAGAAATACTGGTTCCGTTTCCTATAAGTGTAGGCGAAAATATAACGGTTACCGTACCAAAGCTGGGGGACAAAAAACAGATTCTTGACCTGTCGGAGCGTAACGCGCGTTTCTTCCGAATGGATCAGCTGAAGCAGATTAAGATTGTTGACCCCGACCGCCATACCAACCGTATTATGGCGCAGATGAAAGCCGACCTTCGCCTGCCCGAAGAGCCACGCCATATAGAATGTTTTGATAACTCGAACATTCAGGGAACAAACCCTGTTTCGGCATGTGTGGTGTTTAAAGATGGTAAGGCAAGTAAGAAAGACTACCGTCATTTTAATATAAAAACCGTTGTTGGCCCCGACGATTTTGCTTCTATGGAAGAAGTTGTTTTTCGCCGTTACCGCAGGTTGCTTGACGAAAACGAACCATTGCCGCAGCTGATAATTATCGACGGTGGAAAAGGTCAGTTATCCTCTGCATTAAAAAGTATAGATGCCTTGGGGTTGCGTGGGAAAATTACTATATTGGGCATTGCTAAACGATTGGAAGAAATTTTCTATCCGGGCGATTCGATTCCGCTGTATCTCGACAAGAAATCCGAGACGCTGAAGATCATTCAGCAATTGCGAAATGAAGCACACCGTTTTGGTATTACCTTTCACCGCGATAAGCGAAGCAAGGCCGCACTGCAAACATCGGTGGAAACCATACCCGGCATAGGCGAGAAGACTATGGTGACACTGCTGAAGCATTTTAAATCGGTTAAGCGGATGACCGCCGCACCCGAGGAAGAAATTGCCAAAGTTGTGGGGCCGTCTAAAGCCAAAAAAATAACTGAGTTTTATAAAGACAAGAATAAATAACCCAATGAAAAAACTGCTTCTCCTGCTAGTATCGCTATCGGTTTTCGGTTCCGTCATGGGACAGGAGAAAAAGCATAAGCCAAAAGTGGGTGTAGTGCTTAGCGGAGGAGGGGCAAAAGGCCTGGCGCACATTGGTGTGCTTAAGGTGCTGGAAGAAGCAGGTGTTGAGGTTTCTTACATTGGCGGTACCAGCATGGGCGCTATTGTAGGCGGATTGTATGCTGCGGGATATTCGGCAAACCAGCTTGATTCTATTTTTAGCTCACTTGATCCCGATGCGCTGTTGCGCGACTTTACCCCAAGAAGCTCTAAGAACTTTTTTGAGAAGCGTAACGACGAGATCTATGCGCTTTCGCTTCCGTTTAAAGGATTTAAAATTGGTTTTCCTACTGCCTTTTCTAAAGGGCTTTACAATTATACTACCGTTTCAAGGCTAACAGACCATGTAAGGCATATCCGCGATTTTGATAAGCTGCCCATTCCGTTTGTGTGTATCGCTACCGATATAGAAACCGGACAGGAAGTAGTGCTTCGCGAAGGTGTGCTACCCGATGCTATTTTGGCAAGTGGGGCATTTCCGTCGCTATATTCTCCCGTTGCCATTGGCGAAAAACTGCTTATAGATGGCGGTGTTACTAATAACTATCCCATAGAACAGGTTAAGGCTATGGGGGCTGATATTATTATTGGGGTAGATGTTCAGGACCCATTAAAGAACCGTGACCAGATTAAAGGTGCTACCGGTATTCTTATCCAGATCAATAATTACCAGATGATCCAGAAGATGGAAGGTAAGCGCAAAGAGACAGATGTGTATATTAAACCCGATATTGCCGGGTTTACAGTTATATCTTTTGATGAAGGGCGACAGATAATTGATAAGGGCGAAGAATCTGCCCGCAAGATGATCGACAGGCTTAAGGCGTTGGGCGTAGGGCATTCGCTTGAAAAGCAAAAAATACAGCCCCGTGACTCTATTTGTGTGGACAACATTCGCATAAGCGGACTTAATAACTACACGCGCTCGTACATGATTGGTAAGCTTAATTTTAAGCCCGGTACCAAAATTAGCTACAAAAAGCTCGATGACGGTATTACAAGGCTTAATGCTACCCAAAACTTTAATACACTGGGATACAATTTTACTACAGGCGGCGATGGCGAAACGCTTCGGCTTAATGTTGTGGAGAACCCTATAGACCGTTACATTAAATTCGGACTGCATTACGACGGGCTTTATAAAAGCGCAGTGCTGGTTAATTATACCCATAAAAACCTGCTATTGCGTAACGATGTGGCATCGCTGGATCTTGTGCTTGGCGATAACTTCAGGTATAATTTTGATTATTATATAGATAATGGCTTTCACCTGAGCTATGGTGTGCACTCGTACTTTAGTAGTTTCAACAGGAATATTAAAGCTGATTTTTCTGCAGATGGTAGTTTTAGTAACATGCTGGGTACAGGTTCGGCCAATATCGATTTTACCGACTGGACAAACCAGGCGTACCTGCAAACCATTTTTGCCCAACGTTTTCTTTTGGGCGGAGGTGTAGAATACAAGCACCTGAAAGTAAAATCGGAAACGGTAGATGTAACGCCTGTTTTTGATAACAGCGATTATCTTTCGGTATACGGATATCTAAAGTTCGATTCGTATGACGATAAATATTTTCCCAGTGAAGGCTGGTTCTTTTCGGGAGAAGCCAAATCGTATCTCCTTTCTTCGAATTACACAGGCGGATTTAACCGTTTTAGTATCATAAAAGGTGAAATATCTACGGCGCAAAAACTATTTCGCGGACTTACGGTAGAGCTTCAGGCCGAGTCTGGCTTTGCATTGGGCAAAGAAAGTGTACCTACCTTCGATTTTATTCTAGGGGGCTACGGATTTCACATGACAAATAGTTTCCGTCATTTCTACGGATACGATTTTCTAAGCATATCGGGTAACAGCTACATAAAAGGTGCAGCAACGCTGGATTGGGAATTCCTCAAGAAAAACCACCTTAATTTCACAGCCAACTTTGCCAATGTTGGGCGCAATCTTTTGGATGAGGGCGAAATGTTCTCTATTCCAAAATACAGCGGTTATGCTTTTGGCTATGGTATGGAAACCATTATTGGCCCGATAGAAGTTAAACATAGCTGGAGCCCTGATACTACAGAGCACTATACCTGGATAAGCGTTGGATTCTGGTTTTAACCTTAGTGTGTTTGGTTATTTGTTTATTGGTTATTTGATAGACGAATCTGTAGGTTTAGCTAGTGAAAACAAATAACCGCATTACCAAATCCCCGAATAAATCCTTATTAAAAAGACATTTTTCGTTAAAAACTTCATAATTTTTATAAAAACCCTATATTTGGGACTTCAAAAATTAAATATACTCTATGTCTATCTGGAAAAGAAAACCATTAAATGTCCTGTTGGACGAAGCTGGCGAGTCTGAAAAAGGTCTTAAAAAGACACTTACCGCAAGCGGTTTAACAGCGTTGGGAGTGGGCGCCATTATTGGTGCGGGTCTGTTTTCTATAACAGGTCTTGCAGCAGCGCAAAACGCCGGCCCGGCAATTACCATTTCGTTTCTTGTAGCGGCTTTAGGCTGTATTTTTGCCGGTCTTTGCTACGCCGAATTTTCGTCTATGATACCCGTTGCGGGTAGTGCCTACACCTATTCATTTGCCACTATGGGCGAATTTGTAGCGTGGATTATTGGCTGGGACTTAGTTCTGGAATATGCAGTGGGGGCTGCTACAGTATCTATAAGCTGGTCGCGGTACCTCGGTAAGTTTCTCGAGAGTTATGGTATTTATTTAGATAAAGACTATATGTTATCGCCGTTTGAAGGCGGTATTATTAATATACCTGCGGTATTCATTGTAATGGTAATGTCGTTTGTGCTTATGAGAGGTACAAAAGAATCGGCGTTTATCAATGGGTTAATCGTAATGCTTAAAGTAACTGTAGTTTTAGTGTTTATAGCGCTGGGATGGCAGTACATAAGGCCGGAAAACTTTACACCTTATATCCCTGAGAATACAGGTACATTTGGTGAGTTTGGTTTTAGCGGTATTATTCGTGCGGCGGCTATTGTATTCTTTGCCTATATTGGTTTCGATGCAGTATCTACAGCAGCACAGGAGGCTAAAAACCCGAAAAGGGATATGCCAATAGGTATTCTTTTATCGTTAGGTATCTGTACATTACTATACATATTGTTTGCACACGTAATGACAGGTGTTGTAAACTACCAGGCATTTGCAGGGGCAGACGGTATCGCACCGGTGGCTATTGCTATTGACGCTATGGGTCCTGTTGGCCCAAGCGGATTGATAACGCCGGCATACCCGTGGTTAAACAGTGCAATCTTACTTGCTATTCTTGGTGGATATGCATCGGTAATATTAGTAATGCTTATGGGGCAGAGCCGTGTATTCTTCTCTATGAGTAAAGATGGGCTTATGCCAAAAGTATTCTCAGACGTTCACCCAAAATTCCGTACACCTGCTAAAAACAACATGTTGTTTATGGTTGTGGTAAGCCTTTTTGCAGCGTTTGTACCGGCAAGGGTAGTAGGAGAGATGACAAGTATTGGTACATTGTTCGCCTTTATTCTTGTATGTATCGGTGTGTTGATAATGCGTAAAAAAATGCCGGAAGCACCAAGAGCATTCCGTACACCACTAGTACCGCTAGTGCCTATTTTAGGTGTTGCAGTATGTTTATTCATGATGGTTTTCCTTCCGCTTGATACATGGATTCGTCTGATCGTTTGGATGATGATAGGATTTGACCTTTACCTTTTCTACGGAATGAAAAATAGTTTCCTTAATAAAGGGAATTTTACAGCAAGCAGCTTTAAAACCGTTTCGGCATCGGGTATTGGTATGGTTGTAGCACTTGCCATTGTGGCATTTATACACCATCAGGGTGCTGATGATACAGGCTTGTACTATTTCTCTCTTGCTTTTGCAGCAATACATGCTATAGTATATGCTGTAAGCTATACAAAAACTAAGGCTTAAACAACAAACACATATATTGCTAAAATCCCAATGCCGAAAGGTGTTGGGATTTTTTTGTGGTATTAACCCAGCCCATTTCCAAATAAGGGGGGGTGGGGTGAGGCCTACTTTATAACTTTGCAGTTTTGTAACGTTGCAACTTCACGCTGTTTATTCATTTTTTCGCAAAAACTCAGCCATAAAATTAAATTTTTACGATATTTGTTGCTATGAATGTACAGTGGCATGGATTGCTGAGTTATCTGAAGTTCCTCATCAAGAGAAATCCTGAGTGAGGCGCTATGCGTTGGAGTAAATTCATTCATTAACAAACAAATTTCTATTATGCCTATATATCACAAAGTGGGTAACATCCCGCAAAAGCGACATACGCAGTTTGAGAAACCCGATGGCGGCCTGTACTACGAGCAGTTGTTTGGTACAGAGGGCTTTCACGGGCACTCGTCTTTACTGTACCATGTGCACAGGCCTACGCAGGTAAAAGAGATTGTAAAATCATACTCTGTTGAGCCTAAGATTGCTATAGATAAAAATATAAAGTCGTTATTGCTTAAAGGTTTTGAATTAAAACCGGAAGACGATTTCCTGGATAGCCGTAAAGCTATGCTTGTAAACCGCGACTGTATAATAGGCCTTGCGGCACCAAGAAAATCGCTTCGCGAGTACTTCTACAAAAATGCCGATGCCGACGAAATGATCTTCATCCATAAAGGAACAGGAACGCTAAGAACGTTTATGGGTAACATACCGTTTGAATATGGCGACTACCTTATCATTCCGCGTGGTATGATCTATCAAATCGATTTTGATACTGAAGATAACCGCCTTTTCTATGTAGAAAGTATCGCGCCGTTCTATACGCCGAAGCGCTACAAGAACCAAAGCGGTCAGCACTTAGAGCATTCACCTTTCTGTGAAAGGGATTTTAAACTGCCTACAGAAATTGAAACATTCGATGAAAAAGGCGATTTCCTAATCAAGATCAAGAAAGAAGGCATGATGCACGAGGTTGTATATGCTACGCATCCGTTTGATGTAATAGGCTGGGATGGTTATAACTTTCCGTACGGCTTTAGCATACATAACTTTGAGCCAATAACAGGCAGGGTACACCAACCGCCTCCGGTACACCAGACGTTTGAGACATCTACATTTGTAGTATGTTCATTCTGCCCAAGGTTGTACGATTATCACCCTAAAGCTATTCCTGCGCCATACAATCACAGTAATATAGACAGTGATGAGGTATTGTATTATGTTGACGGCGACTTTATGAGCCGTAACAACATAGAGCAGGGACATATAACGCTGCACCCTAAAGGAATCCCTCATGGGCCTGCACCGGGTGCTATGGAGCGAAGCATTGGTAAAACAATTACCGAAGAGCTTGCTGTAATGGTAGATACCTTCCGCCCGCTAATGGTAACTGAGGTTGCAATGGGCTTAGACGATGGGCAGTACTATAAATCGTGGGTTGAGTAAACCGAAAATCCTCACCTCAATCATCTCCTTTTAGAAATTTGTTGGGTGTGAGGCAAAAGAGCCTTCGGGCATGAATAAAAACAAAACAAAAACTAATACTTTTTCCGCGCAGGCGGAACAGAAATACAGAATGTCATGAGCAACGAAATAAAAAACGTAGAATACGGACTTGAAAAAATATTTGAAGGAGCGCAGGATTTCCTTCCCCTAATGGGAACTGATTATGTAGAACTTATTGTGGGGAACGCTAAACAGGCGGCTCATTTTTATAAAACAGCTTTCGGTTTCCAGTCATTGGCATATGCCGGACTTGAGACAGGACTAAGAGACAGAACGTCTTACGTTCTTGTGCAGGATAAGATTCGTATCGTGCTAACTTCACCACTTACCGCAGATTCGCCACTTAACGACCACCTTGCAAAACACGGTGATGGTGTAAGGGTAGCAGCCCTTTGGGTTGAAGATGCAAGAAAATCTTTTGAAGAGACTACAAAGCGCGGAGCTAAAGTATTTATGGAGCCAACGGTTGAAACTGATGAGTTTGGTGAAGTAGTTCGCGCAGGTATCTATACGTATGGCGAAACAATACATATGTTCGTAGAGCGTAAAAACTATAATGGTGTTTTCTTACCAGGCTTCAGGGAATGGAAATCAGATTACAACCCGGCATCTACAGGTCTTAAATATGTAGACCACATGGTAGGTAACGTGGGTTGGAATGAAATGAATATATGGGTTAAGTGGTATGAAGAAGTAATGGGCTTTGTAAACTTCCTTTCATTTGATGACAAACAGATCAATACGGAGTACTCTGCACTTATGAGTAAGGTAATGAGTAACGGCAACGGAAGGATTAAATTCCCTATCAATGAGCCGGCAGAAGGTAAAAAGAAATCGCAGATTGAGGAATATCTTGATTTTAATGGTGGACCGGGCATTCAGCATATTGCTATCGCTACTGATGATATCATTAAAACGGTATCAGACCTTAAGGCTCGTGGAGTAGAATTTCTTTCTGCACCACCGCAGGCTTATTATGATGCAGTACCAGGCCGTCTTGGTCAGCATAAAGATGCTTTTAAAGAAGATATTCAAAAAATTCAGGAGCTGGCTATCATGGTGGATGCTGATGAAGAAGGGTATTTGCTACAGATATTTACAAAACCGCTTCAGGACCGTCCTACACTTTTCTTTGAAATCATTCAGAGAATGGGTGCCAGGGGCTTTGGTGCGGGTAACTTTAAAGCCCTTTTTGAGTCGATTGAACGTGAGCAGGAATTAAGGGGTACTTTATAAAAAGACTCAATTTCTAAGAATAATATAAAATTCAGCCAGAATTGAGAGGTGTTTTTGTGAAATATGTGTTAAAGTGAAATTTTAGCATGTAAATTTGCAGAAAGTTAATACCTTTGCACTCGCAAAAAAGGAGGTGTTCATAGACCTCCGATTGAGCAAGGTAAATTTTTCATAATTTATAGTTTTTTGGTTGGTTAATAGCATAAAAACCCGGTCATTGTTTGACTGGGTTTTTTTGTTTTCTTAACTTTGGAACAGAAATTGCATTTATTGGCTCTAAACACCAACAAAAAAAATTAAAATGAAGAAACTGATTGCATTTTTATTGCTTTTTACTGCTTCTAATGCTTTTTCACAGAGCGCTTATACCACGGGGGAATACTTTAAGTTCAGGATACATTATGGCGTCGTGAATGCCGGTTATGCCACACTGGAGGTAAAAGATGCAGTAAAGGACAACAAGAAAGTGTACCATGTTGTAGGGAAAGGTTATACAACCGGAATGACGAAGTTTTTCTTTAAAGTGCAGGATGAGTACGAAAGCTATTTTGATAAGGTTACCAACAAACCTTACCAATATGTGCGAAAGATAAACGAAGGCGGGTATACCAAGAACCAGGAAGGTTTTTTTAATCAGGATAACAACACGGTTACCGTTAAAGACTACAAGCACAAAAGCCAGAAAACATTTTCTGTAACCGAAAATGTTCAGGACATTGTATCTACCTTCTACTACTTAAGGAACCATCCCAAAGTTGATAAGCTTAATGTAGGCGAGTCGATAAATGTTGACATGTTTTTTGATGATGAGGTAGTAAAATTTAAGCTTAAATTCATTGGCAGGGAAGATTTAAAAACTAAATTTGGAACCGTTTCTACAATGATATTCAGGCCGCTGGTTCAGGCAGGCCGTGTATTTAAGGAAGAGGAGAGTTTAACTGTCTGGATTTCAGATGATGACAACAAAGTTCCGCTAAGGATAAAAGCAAGCCTTGCGGTAGGATCGCTTAAAGCCGATCTTGAAGAATATAAGGGGTTAACGCACCCGCTTAAAGTAAAAGCAAAATAATAATGGAGATTACAAACCCAATACAGGAAAAGATAGAGCAGCTGGATGAAAAGTTCAAAGCTATAAATCAAAAAACTGAAACCCACCTTGAAGGCCTGCTTTGGTCTAAACCTATTACTTATTGGGATTATATACAAACCGATGCCCTGCTTAACCTGCAAATACAACGCACTACGCTACCCGATGAAATGGTTTTCATCATGTACCACCAGGTTAACGAGCTTTTGTTTAAAATGATACTTTGGGAGGTAGAGCAGCTTTGCCACAATGCTGCACCTACTACCTCTTTCTTTACAGAAAGGTTAATGCGCATTAGCCGCTACTTCGACATGCTTACCACATCGTTTGATATTATGGGCGATGGTATGGAAATAGACCAGTACATGAAGTTCAGGAATACGCTTACTCCGGCAAGTGGTTTCCAGAGCGCACAATACAGGCTTATTGAATTTGCATCTACAGATCTTATCAACCTTATAGATTACCGTTTCCGTGCTACAATAGATCGCAATACGCCATACGAGCATGCGCTGGAGCATTTGTATTGGCAGGCTGCAGGTAAAGACCACAAAACAGGCGAGAAATCGTACCTATTAGCAGAATTTGAGCGTAAGTACAAAGGCGAGTTCCTTCGCTGGATGGAAGAATACAACACTATTAATATTTGGCAGAAATTCAGGCAATTGCCGGAAGAGAGCCAAAACGACCCTCAGCTGGTTAAGGCAATGCGCCACTACGACTATACGGTAAATGTTACCTGGGTTATGGGACACCTTAACACGGCTAAGAAATATATTGAAAGCCAATCTGGCCCGCAGGAAGCTACCGGCGGAAGTGACTGGAAGAAATACATGCACCCTAAATACCAAAGGAGGATATTTTTCCCTGAGCTATGGTCTGAAGAAGAGCTAAAGACATGGGGTGAAAATGTATAACCGATAAAACTGCACTACACAAATTGAAGTACTTAACCGTCATACTGTTACTATTTAGCTTAATCGCCTGTAAGAACGAGGAAAAAGATACCGCAAAACCCAAAAAAGCTGCCCTAAAAAAGGAGCCTGTAATTAAAGAGTTTGGATTTACCCTAAACGACTTTAAAGTGGTGCACGACACCATAGAAACCGGCGATACTTTTGGTAAGATTTTGGGTGATGAAGGATATACCGCTGCCCAGGTGCATGCTGTAACCGAAAAGATCCGTGATTCGTTTGCTTTAAGGGATATACGAATAGGTAAACCGTTTACTTTACTTAAAGACAAGAAGAATCCAAACAAACTTCAGGTGTTTGTGTATGAACCCGATGCTACCAGTTATTATGTGGTAGACCTTCGTGACTCAATCGCAAAAGCGTATAAGCATGTAAGGCCAATGACTATTAAAAGAAGGCTTATCGTAGCCGAGATTGAGGGGTCGTTGTCTGAAACACTGGCAAATGCAGGGGCAACACCAGCCCTGGCACATGAACTTTCTGAAATTTACGCATGGTCTATTGACTTCTTTAAAATTCAGAAAGGCGATAAATTTGCTGTTGCGGTGAACGAAAAATACATAGACGGCACTACCTACGCCGGATTGCAAAATATAGAATCATCGTACTTTGAATATAAAGGAAAGCGTATTTATGCATTTCCATTTCAGCGTGACCCTAATTCTAGGAAAGTGGATTTTTATGACGAAGAAGGAAAAGTGCTTAAAAGCATGTTCCTGAAAGCGCCGCTAAAATTCAGCCGTATTAGTTCAAGGTTCTCGCCGAGGCGTTTCCATCCCGTACAGGGACGTTGGAAAGCGCATAACGGTACCGATTATGCCGCTCCGCATGGTACACCTATTATGACTACCGCTAACGGAGTGGTAGAGCGTACAGGCTATACCGCCGGTAACGGTAACTTTGTTAAGGTTAGGCACAACGGGCAGTATTCTACCCAGTACCTGCATATGAGTAAAATACTTGTAAGGAACGGGCAAAGGGTATCGCAGGGCGATGTAATAGGTAAGGTTGGCAGTACCGGCCTTGCAACAGGACCGCACGTATGCTACCGCTTCTGGAAAAACGGGGTGCAGGTAGATGCGCTCAGAATGAAACTTCCAAGCTCTGAGCCTATGAGCTCTAAAGATAAGCCGCGCTTTGAGGCGTATATGACTCCGCTTAAAAAGGAGTTAGACAGTATATCAGACATCAAATTCTCAAAATAAATTCACATTACAATGGCACTAGAAAACATCAATCCTTCGGGTACTGCTGCATGGCAGGAACTAACGCAGCATTTTGCGGAGATGCAGAATGCATCTATGAAAGACATGTTTGCTTCGGATAAAGGCAGGACAGCAAAATTCAATATTCAGTGGAACGATTTTGTAGTTGATTATTCTAAGAATATCATCAGCGAAAAAACAGTACAGCTGCTTCAGGATCTTGCAAAACAGGCTAATCTTTCGGGTGCTATTGAGGCTTATTTTGGAGGAGATGCTATAAACCGTACCGAAGGCAGGGCTGTATTGCATACTGCACTTCGTGCGCCTTCAACTGCCGATACTAAAGTAGACGGCGTTAACGTAATGCCGGAGATCTATTCAGTTAAAAACAAAATAAAACAGTTTTGCGATGCTATTATCGGCGGAAGCAAAAAAGGATATACAGGCAAGGCGTTTACCGATGTGGTGAATATTGGTATCGGTGGATCTGATCTTGGCCCTGCAATGGTGGTAGAGTCGCTTAAATTCTACAAGAACCAGCTTAATGTCAGGTTTATATCTAACGTAGATGGCGACCATGTTATGGAAAGCCTTAAAGGGCTTAACCCCGAAACTACATTGTTTGTAATTGCTTCTAAAACATTTACAACGCAGGAAACGCTTACCAATGCAGAAACTGCAAGGGAATGGTTCCTTAAAACAGCTTCTCAGGAAGATGTGGCGAAGCAATTTGTGGCGGTATCGACGAACATTCAGAAAGTAACCGAATTTGGTATTGCTGAAGACAACATTTTTCCGATGTGGGACTGGGTTGGCGGACGCTTTTCGCTTTGGAGTGCTGTAGGACTTACAATTGCACTTGCAGTAGGTTTTGAAAACTTTGATAAATTACTGAAAGGTGCTAACGAAATGGACGAGCATTTCCGCACCGAATCACACGATAAAAACATTCCGGTAGTGCTGGCATTGCTTAGTATCTGGTACAACAATTTCTTTGGTGCCGAAAGCGAAGCGCTGATTCCGTATACACAATACCTTCAAAAGCTTGCGCCATACCTTCAGCAGGGAATTATGGAGAGCAATGGTAAGAGTATAGGCCGCGATGGCAAGCCTGTTAATTATCAAACGGGTACAATTATCTGGGGTGAGCCGGGAACTAACTCCCAGCATGCTTTCTTCCAGCTGATTCACCAGGGTACAAAATTGATTCCAACAGATTTTATCGGGTTTATTGAGCCGCTTCACGGCAATAAAGACCACCACGATAAACTAATGTCTAACTTCTTTGCACAGACCGAAGCATTGCTTAACGGTAAGACCGAAGCGCAAGTTCAAGCGGAGTTTGACAAAGCGGGTGTAGCAGCTGATAAGGCAGATTACTTACGTCCGTTTAAAGTATTTAATGGTAATAAGCCGACAAATACACTATTGATTAAAAGGTTAACGCCGGAAACACTTGGTTCGCTTGTAGCATTATACGAGCACAAGATATTTGTACAAGGTGTTATCTGGAATATATTTAGCTACGACCAATGGGGTGTAGAGCTGGGCAAGCAATTGGCAAACTCTATTCTTGACGAAATAAACTCAAAAGACATCAAAACACATGACAGTTCTACAACTTTCTTATTAGAGAAGTTTTTAGGGAAATAGTTGCCGGTTGATAGTTGTCGGATTTCCGATACTGAAAAACACCAAGCCCTGAAGAGTAATCTTCGGGGTTTTGTTTTTTATATTAATCCCTATTCTCTTCGAGGGGAAGACTCAGGTTGCCTCAAATGTGTTGGTCTATTTTAAGCATAATTACTTCCGGATTCCTCTCTTTTGAGAATGGGTTTGGGGGTGAAGTTAATAGGGTAGCTTTTTTTTAAAATTAATCATAATAAATAATATCACAGTGACAATTTGTAAGTATAAAAGTTAAATAATTAGTTTTTTTAAACTAATGGCGTGAATATTGCGTTTATATATATACTACAGCTAAGGAGGTCTTCCGAAAAAATTCCGGTATCCCGATAATATAGAAATCCCCCCTGTCATCTGGTTATGCATATTACTGCATGACCGGTATAAATCGTTGTGGTGATTCTACGCTTATGAATACCCGATTAAAATTTAAAAGTGCATCCAAATCCCTTTTTATGGCAACCATCCGTGAAAGGGTAGACAACTATTTTGAAACCTCAAGCAAGTCCTGCAATGCTAACACTACCATGTGGGTTAAAACCGCGATTTTTCTTGGTGGTTTTGTGTTATTGTACGGACTGATTATATCTAACGTATTTACAGCGTGGGCGATGTTGCCAATGGCGATGCTTCTTGGTATGTTTTGTGCCTTTGTAGGCTTTAATATCTGCCATGATGCAATTCATGGAGCGTTTTCGTCTAATACAACTATCAACAGGATATTCAGTGCTGTATTTAACCTGGTTGGTGCCAATCCGTATGTGTGGACAATTACCCACAATGCGGTACATCATACCTATACTAATATTCCCGGTCACGATGAAGACATAGATGTTGCTCCCGGGCTGATACGAATATCTGACGAAGAACCTGTAAACAGGCTTCAGCGTTATCAGCATTGGTATGCTTTTCCGCTGTATAGCCTTGCGTCTTTGTCGTGGGTTTTTAGAAAGGACTATAAGAAATTCTTTCAGCCGAAGGTAGGACAGACAGTAGTAAAACATCCAAAGATGGAATACTTCAACCTGTTTTTTGCAAAAGGTGTGTATTACTTTCTGTTTATTGTATTGCCTTTACTGGTGCTTGATATAACGTGGTGGCAGTTTATGATCGGTTTCCTGGCATTGCACGTTGCACAGGGGCTTACTATGGGGCTGGTGTTTCAGTTAGCGCACGTTGTGGAGGGAACAGAGTTCCCCATGCCGGATAATGCGACAGGAAACATAGAAGAAGCCTGGGCAGAACACCAAATGCGTACTACAGCTAATTTTGCTGCTGATAGCCGCATCGCTGCTTTCTTTTTAGGGGGCTTAAATATGCAGATTGAGCATCACCTTTTTCCTAAAGTATGCCATGTTCATTATGGCAAGATCAGTAAAATTGTAAAAGTTACCGCTGCCGAATTTGATATACCCTATATTGAGAGCAAAACCTTTTTTGAAGCGTTAAGATCGCACTACAGAATGCTTAAAAAATTTGGTTTAGAGGCATCATTGAGCAAAAAATCTGCCTTGGTAAAATAGAAAAACCTAAAACTTAACATTGGCTTTTTTATGGGTGTAACCCCTTTACCTCTCGGGGCTTAACGGTGTTAATTGCTTCTTAGACAGGCTCTAAATAAGCGTTAACAACTAATTAACAGGCTTTTTTAAGGTCGTTTTTATACGTAATGTGTTATATTTGCGTTCCTAATAAATACAAAACTATGTACAAGGGTATTTTAGACCTGCACTCTTACTGGGCATTTGCCGTATTAGTATTTTTATTCCTTGCTGCGCTTAATGCGTTTGTAGGTTTATCTCAAAAAAGGGCGTTTCTGCCAAAAGACAGACAGATTGCACTTATGGCTTTAATTTTTACCCACCTGCAGTTTGTATTTGGTTTAGTGTTGCTTTTCGTGTCTCCGTATATGGAAACAGCAAAACAATTAGGAATGGGCGCAGTTATGAAAAACGCCGAAATTAGAAAGATGATCGTTGAGCACCCGCTTATCAATTTGATAGCTATTGTTCTTATAACGATAGGGTGGTCTACACATAAAAGAGCTACAGAAAGTAGCGTTAAATTTAAGAAAATTGGAATTTTTTATGCCATAGGTTTAGTACTGCTTTTAAGCAGGATTCCGTGGAGCCAATGGCTTAGCTAAACCCTTTTTAAAAAGCCTCCCGAAGGCTTTTTGTGTCTCATGGCATGTTATTTGTTAAACTACGGGAAAATTATAATAATTATGAAGAATAGTATTATCGTTTTTAGTGTTTCATTAGTCTTACTAATAATAACGGGCTTTACAACTGGAAGTGAAACAGCTTCCGAAACAAAAAAAACAGAAAAACATCTTATTGCTACGGTTTTAGATTCTACCGAAACTATTACAGCAGAAGATGCCGCTGCAAAAGCAGCCGAAAAAGCAAAACCGGCAGAGCCAAAACTTACCCTGTACAAGGATAATGTAATGGCAACCTACTACGCCGATAAATTCAACGGCAGGAAAACCACCAGTGGTGAGCGTTTTCACAATCACAAATATACTGCTGCCCACATGAAACTGCCTTTTGGCACGATGGTAAGGGTTACTAACGAAAGCAACGGAAAGTTTGTAGACGTTAAAGTAAACGACCGCGGACCTTTCAGCAAAAAGCTGGAAATAGACTTGACAAAAAAAGCCTTCATGGAAATCGCCTCTAAAAAAGGTACCGGTAGCTTTAAAGTGAAAATGGAAATCATTGACGCTGCTGCTGAATAATTTATGATGAAGCGCATACTTATACTATTACTTCTAACAGCCCTTGTGGGCTGTTCGTCGTCTAAGGGAGCTTTCAGTTCGTATGACAGGAGTGCGAAGGCCTCGTATTATGCGGCAAAATTCAACGGAAAGAGTACTGCCAGCGGCGAACGCTTTAGCAACAGTAAACTTACTGCAGCACACAGAAACTTACCTTTTGGAACAAAAATTAAAGTCACTAATCTTAGTAACGGCAAATCGGTTGTTGTAAAGGTAAACGATCGTGGTCCTTTTTCGGGAGGGTTTGATATTGACCTTTCTAAAAAAGCGTACATGCAGATTCGCGACAAAAAGAGCCGTGGCCACATGATGGTTTCTATTGAAGTTGCTAAATAGTGGTAATCAGTAATCAATCATAGTTTTGTAGTTTCTTTTTCTAACAAACTCTTTTCTGTAGTAAAATACTTTCTGCCAAAATAACCGCGGCATGCATTTTGATTTAATTTCATTATATTTGAAATGCAATTAAACTCACACAATCGATGGAACTAAAATCTAAAAACCCATTTTTAAGCAATAAGTCCTTTACAAAAGGAACTGCCCAGGTGTATGACGCACAGGGTAACGCGCTTATAGACTTCAATAACACCATGACTGTTAGTGGTGCAATGAACAAAAGCTTTATACTTTTATTATTGCTTCTTACAGGTGCCTTTACCGTATGGTATATGATTATGAATGGAAGCAATCCGTTTCCGTTTATGATAACAGGTGCAGTAGTTGGACTAATTATGGTAATCGCTTCGGCTTTCAAACCACAATATTCGCAATATCTTGCTCCGGCATATGCCTTATTTGAAGGTTTGTTTATCGGAGGACTTTCGGTAGTTATAGACAGTATGTATCCGGGAGTTGCTTTGCAGGCTGTTGGAGCTACATTTGTAACTTTTGGAGTATGCCTTGCATTATACAAGTTTAAGGTTGTAAAAGTTACAGAACAATTCAGGTCGGTAGTTATAGCGGCTACAATTGCTATTGCTACGTATTATATTATAAGTTTACTGGCATCATGGCTGTTTAACTTCCAGATGGTAGGACGCGGATTTAACGATAGCTCATGGATGAGCATTGGTATAAGCGTATTTGTAATTGTAATTGCAGCGCTTAACCTGTTCCTTGACTTTGATATGATAGAAAAAGGCGCAGAACAGCGTCAGCCTAAATACATGGAGTGGTTTGGTGCAATGGGGCTAATGGTTACCCTTGTATGGCTTTATGTAGAATTCTTAAGGCTATTTGCTAAGCTTTCAAGCAGGGATTAATTTCCTCTTAATTATATTGAAAGGCTATTCGGAAGGATAGCCTTTTTTGGTTAGCTAAAATTTGACTTGACTATAGTAAGTTAGTGTGTTTCTTAAATATCTGACTTTCAAAACTCAAACTTCAACTGCACCGCCACAGGCTTTTTAACGCCTGATTCTTCAGTATTAAGGTTCGACAGTGATATACCAAGCAGTCGTACCGAATCTTTTGGTTTTTCCTGATAGAGCAATTCTTTTACAGTTTCCAGCATCAGGCTTTTGTCCGATATAAAATAGGGAAGGGTCTTGCTGCGCGTCTGCTGCGTAAAGTCGGAATACTTTATTTTAAGGGTTACGGTTTTACCCGCAATCTTTTTCTTTTTCAGGCGACGTTCCAGTTCGTTGGCTATGTCATCGAGTTTTTCCAGCATAAACATTTCAGATACCAAGTTCTCAGAAAAAGTGTGTTCAGTCCCTACAGATTTTACCAGCCTGTCGGGTTTAACCTGTCCGTTATGTATACCGCGCACCACGTAATAATAATATGCACCCGATTTACCAAAATGTTCTGTAAGGTATTCAACTGTTTTTAGTTTGAGGTCAGCGCCCGTAAATATGCCCAGTTGGTACATTTTTTCTTCGGTTACTTTACCTACACCATAAAATTTACCAATTGGCAGGTTTTCGAGGAACTCCAGGACTTCATCGGGGTTTACCGTTTTTTGTCCGTTAGGCTTGTTGTAGTCGCTGGCAACCTTGGCAATAAATTTATTGATGGATATACCTGCCGATGCTGTTAGCCCTGTCTTATCGAATATCTTCTGCCTTATCTCTTTCGCAATAAGCGATGCACTTGGGTTGCCTTTTTTATTTTGGGTGACATCGAGGTAAGCTTCATCCAGCGAAAGCGGTTCTACCAGATCGGTATATTCAAGAAATATCTCGCGTATGCGTTGGGATATTTCACGATAGCGTTCAAACCTGGGGCGAACGAATATTAAATGCGGGCATTTTTTCTTCGCCAAAAAACCGCTCATAGCACTGCGAACACCAAACTTACGCGCCTCGTAGCTTGCGGCTGCCACTACGCCACGGCTTTCGCCACCGCCTACAGCAAGTGCCTTGCCCCTGAGTTCGGGGTTGTCGAGCTGTTCTACCGATGCGTAGAAAGCGTCCATGTCTACATGGATTATTTTACGCAGGTGTATTTGGGGTTCGGGCGATTCCATAATGCAAAATTACAACATAGCTGTTATTGTTGGAATGCGGATGACGCGGATTTAAGCGGATTATCACAGATTTAACTATTGCAAATAGTGTATAAGTAGTCACTACTAGCAACATTTACTAAAAAAGTTGTTGTCCTCACCCGAACCCTTTCCAAAGGGGAGAGAGTAGGGGTGAGGAATGAAGAAACTGTACACGCAACTGAAAACTGACTACCTTAATTATTTTTCGTACCTTCATGTGGACAAACAGACAACTTACTATGAAAAAATCTGCCATATTATTAGGAGCAAGTGGTGGCGTGGGTAGCGAGCTGCTTAAGCTTTTGCTTGCCGATGACCGCTATGAGACGGTAAAGCTTTTTTCGCGAAGCAAAAGCGACATAAGCCATGAGAAGATAGAAGATTATGTAATTGACCTGTTTGAACTTGAAAAATACAAAGATGTTTTTACTGCCGATGAAGTATATTGCTGTATTGGTACTACCAAAGCGAAGACTCCGGACAAGGAAACGTACAAGAAAATAGATTTCGGAATTCCGGCGGCTGCCGCAAAACTGGCCAAAGAAAACGGAATTTCAACTTTTTTGGTAATCTCTGCCATAGGTGCCGATGCTGATAGCAGCATTTTCTATAATCGCATAAAAGGGGAAATGCAGGATGCTGTACTTGATGAGGGAATAGCTAAAACCCACATCCTTCAGCCTTCGCTGATTGTTGCCCATAGAAAAGACAACCGCGTCATGGAGAAAATAGCAGAAGGTTTTATGTGGCTGCTTAATCCGCTGTTGGTTGGAAACGCTGCAAAATACAAAAGCATTAAGGCCGAAACCATTGCCAGGGCTTTAATTAAACTTGCTAATAATGGTTATAGAGCTGTTATTGTAACGTCTGATAAGATTCGGACATTAGGGAAATAGTTCTCAGTTAGCAGTCTCAGTTTTCAGTTTGTATTCTCATCCTTTTAAGATTGACGGCTATAACTGTAAACTAATCCCTGCTCTTTGTCCTGAAATTAGGAAAGAAAAACGAACCTGGTTTTTGTTTGAAATGTTTCCATATGGACGCGGCTACAAGGCGTATTTCGGATAACGGAATGTTTCGTGAACGGAATGCCAAACCCATAGATAATCCAAAACTTACCAAAAAGTTTACCATACCAATTATAACGATACCAACAATGCCCCATATAATTGCATCGGTGGCTACATTCCAGTTGGCACCATACAATCCTAGTGCAAGGTTTCCGCTGGAAAACGTAATGTGCCTTACATCTAGATCCAGTCCTAAAAAGATACCTATAGACGCTGTGGTGCCCATAAATACACCAAACCAAAAGTTGGATATAATACCTGCCCATTTCTTTTCGTATACGTTAGCGAGCTTTTTAGTTCGCGTACGTCCAAGGCTCATTTTTAATACGGGATGCTCCTGTATACGGTAGTACATATGCTGATGTTTGTCGCGGTTGGCAACGGCACCGGCTATAATACCCGAAAGGAAAAGATATACCCCTGCGATAGCAGCATGCAGTATGGCCAATGAGTGTATTGGGCTAAGGTCGTTTATAAGGGTAAACCATTTGGTTAGTGCCAGGTTGTAGTTAAAGGTGATGTCTATTAACCAGATTAGCAATAACGGAACGCTAAACGCAGTCATAACGTTACCTACAAAGGCAATAAACTGACTACGGAAGACACGAGCAAAGAACTCAGCGAATACCCGGTGTTTTTCATCGTCCGGAAGATCTTTGTTTTTACGGTCGGCTTCCAGCGCGCTAATTAAAGCCGATGCAGTCATGGCGGGCTGTTTGGTTGCCAGTGTAACCCCCAGAACATAAATGGCAATAAACCCAATAGAATAATTAAGGCTGTAAAAAAAGGCATGCCCAAAAGCACTGGTGTCCATTTTAGACAAGAAGACTTTAATAATACAAAGCACCCCTACAACGGCACCACCCCCAAAAGCGCGCCAAAACATCCTGAAATATTCTTTACGGTCTTTGGTAATATAATGCTCTCCCGTTTTGGCAGTGTGCTGGGTAACCTCGTATGATAATAGCTGTGTACTCTCGTTTATAAGCTTACGAACATTTGTCTTATTACAATTATAGGTAATAAGGTCCATAGCGAGCTCTATAGTGTGTTGTTTTCCGTCTTCAGTTGTCTCAATGAGCAAAAGTGGTAAAAGTGTGTCTAAACGCTGTAATTGCTGCCTGATGCGTAACAGGTTCTGATTTACACGGAGTGATATTCCATACTTATCGCTGTTGCGGAAAGCTATGCGAACATAATCCAGACACTGGCGGTGCAGTATCATAAGCTGTTTGTAGCCCAGGTCTTCGGACGTGATGAAGTTACGTCGCTCTTCCTGAAGCTTTTCCGATATAAGGGCAAATTCTTTCTGGAAAGCCAAAAACGGACTCTCTAGGTTTTCATACTCAGGAACCATTTTAATTACGCTTGTTTCCAGTGCGCGCCCTGCAATACGGTGTATTATAACTTCCATTGCAAAAAGCAGCTCTGCCAATGGGCTTCCGGGTTTACTGGTAACATAAATGGCATTAAAGTTAAGCAGGTCGAACAATTCACTTATCTGTTCCTGCGGAATGATACGAAGCCATTTCGGGTCAGACTTCATGAAAAAGACCTGGTTTAACAGGTATTCCAGTGTGTCTTTTTCAGGTTGTTCGGGAATCAGTTTTGCAAAAAGCCGTTTTTTTACTTCGTATATAAAATCAGAGTCGGTTAGTATTCCGGCATCGGTCAGTATCTTGCTGAACTTCTTGTTTTTAAGAATGCCCTTTATGTACAGTGACAAACCATTGCGGTAATGCTCGTTGCCTTCAAGAAGCAACAACAAATCACTCAAGTCGACCGATAGTATTGTCTTTAAATTCGTTGGGCGTATAAGGTTAACCAGTTCTGCAAGCAGATCGGTTTCTTCGGCTTTGTATTCCCATAAATTCCTCTGGTCAAAATTGATCTGAAAGAATTCTGCGAGGGTTATGCGGGCTTTAGTTTTTTTAAACTTCATGTGCGGAGTGCGGGCTAATTCGTAAAAATACGAATGAAAACCCGGATAACCTTGAAGAACGGGAATTTTAAGTTTTGGTTAAGACTAGATGTTCTCTTCCAATTGTTCTCATTTCATTAATCAGTTTCTGAACATTCTTGCGATTATTGCCCCAGGAAGTTAGACACGATTTTTTGTCGGGATCGCAAATACTATTTATATAAATAGTATCATTATTCATTATAATCGTGACCTGCTCTCCCCAACCACCTGATAACCAACCATTGTAAACTTTTGCAACAATGTAATTATGATCTTTAGAACTTATTTTCCATTCTAATTTTCTTATTGCCTTATTTGCAATGGCGAATGTTTCGTCTTTTGGAAATGACATGACTATTTTTCTGAATCTTAATCTTTTCGTTTGAAGCCACTTGAAAAATAATGCAGATAGTATACCTAAGAAAAAGAAGAATAAAGCTTTTCCAAGGTTCAATGGTTTGTTAAGAATCAGTTTTTCTGAAATTACATATAAAGGGACTACTACTAATGCCAAAGACATAAGTAGTACACCGTAATGGGTAAACTTATGATTAGTAGAAAGTTGAAGGTTTCCCGTAATAATAGATTTTTCGACTTGATTTTGTGTCATTAATATACCTGTATTAACACATCGGTAGGGATGTTTAACCTGTCATGCAATTGACGAATCATTTCTAGTGACAATTTCCTTTTTCGGTTTAATATTTCGCTGGCACGACTTTTTAGGCCAATAATTTCAGCAAAATCAGTTTGGTTATAACCTAACTGTTCAAGCCTGAATTTTATGGCTTCAACTGGATCCGGTAAGTGAATTGGGAAATGTTCTTTTTCATATTGGTCGATTAAAATACCCATTACTTCCAGTTCATCGCCTTCAGGAGTTCCTTTTTTGGCATCGAAAATTATTTCAAGCCTTTCCATAGCTTCATTATAATCTTTTTCAGTTTTAATGGCTTTGATTGTCATTTCCCTTTAAATTTCGTTAGCATTTATTTTATCGTATTCCGCGTGGGTACCAATGAACCGTATCCAGACCATCTGATAGTCGTAGCTTATCCTCACAATTAACCTATAGTTATTTCCTTTAATATTAAAAACGACCCGATTATCTACAAGTATACTGGCACTAGGATATTCTTTTTTTACATCCGAAGGGTTTTTCCATTGCGCACTCGATGCCTCTTGAAACCATGATTTCAATTGCTGTTCACAATCAGCATGAGCTTCCCAAAAGTCCCTAAGTGTTTTCCGCGTAATAACTCTCAATACAATAATTTTTACGAAGTTACAAAAAGTTCCCGAATTGGGAAATATTAATGCAAATTTTTATCAATAGCCTCCCCACAATTCCCTACCTTAGCTATTATTTCCAAAAACATGATTGAGATTGAACGTAAATTTCTTGTGCTTTCTGATGCCTATAAAAATGAGGCAGTTACCCAAAAACGCATTGCACAGGGCTACCTGAATTCTAACCCCGAACGTACAGTACGTGTGCGTACTAAAGGCTCTCAGGGTTTTTTAACCATTAAAGGCAAAAGCAACGACAGCGGCACCAGCCGTATGGAATGGGAAAAAGAAATTACGGTAGCAGATGCCGAACAACTGCTTGCGCTTTGCGAGAAAGGCAGTATCGACAAGATTCGCTACGAAGTTAAAATAGGCAGCCATACGTTTGAGGTTGATGAGTTTTTTGGTGATAATGCCGGACTTACCATTGCAGAGGTTGAGCTGTCGGATGAAAACGAAAGCTTTCAAAAACCATCATGGCTTGGCGAAGAGGTTACAGGAGATGAACGCTACTATAATGCTTACCTGAGCAATAATCCGTATTCGGCATGGAACAAATAACCTACGACCTTATCATTATCGGCGGAGGCCCTATCGGGCTGGCGTGCGGTATCGAAGCACAACAAAAAGGACTCAATTATCTTATTATAGAAAAAGGCGCATTGGTAAACAGCCTGTTTAACTACCCGCTGTATATGACATTTTTTTCTACTGCCGAAAGGCTGGAAATTGGTAATATCCCGTTTAACTGTATTGCACCGAAACCAGGCAGGCAGGAAGCGTTAGAATATTATCGCAACATTCACCGCCATTTTAACCTGAACATGAACCTGTTTGAAAAGGTTGAATCTGTTAAAAGGCAAGAGGATGGGTTATTCAGTTTAAAAACAGGCAAAGCAGAATATTCCGCTCAAAATGTGGTTATTGCTACAGGTTTCTACGATATCCCTATTTACGTAGATGTGCCGGGCGAGCATCTTCCGCATGTACGCCATTATTACAAAGAAGCACACGAGTACGCTTTTAGAAAAGTGGTTGTGGTCGGTGCAAATAACTCGTCTGTAGATGCCGCGCTGGAATGCTACCGTAAAGGTGCCGATGTTACTATGGTTATCCGCAAGGGAGAAATTAATGACAGGGTGAAATACTGGGTGAAGCCCGATGTTGAAAATCGTATCGCAGAAGGCAGCATTAAAGCCTATTTCTATTCGGAAATTGTAGAGATAACAGAAAACGAGGTGATACTTAACACGCCTGACGGCAAAGTATTGGTTGAAGCCGATTTTGTTCTCGCACTAACCGGTTACCGACCGGATCTTGACTTTCTTCGCAGTGCAGGTATTAACATAAACGACGGATTGAATTGCGTACCCGAATATAACCCGGACACAATGGAAACTAATGTTGATGGACTGTTTCTGGCCGGTGTGGTTTGCGGTGGTTTAGAGACACATAAATGGTTTATTGAGAACAGCAGGGTGCATGCTGCGTTAATTGTTTCAGAAATTTTGATAAATCGTTCCTAAGCTATTTTTCATTTTTAAATAACTATATTTTCAATAGTACTCCTGTAAACACTGCACTTTTTAAATTAGCTAACTGCCTGACTATTTCGATTTCGACAGATCGTATTCCTTTTCTTAACAAATTTTTAACAAAAACTTTAGTTCGGTTAGTTCGGTTCAAGCCGAACTAAGTTATATCTTTGCGTCAAATTTTATAAATTAGATGTCAGATTTTAAAAAAGAACGGGATGAATTGGTGGAGATGTTTGGAGTCCATTTCGAGACTGTACATCATTTACCGCCATTAGGGTCGCGAATTTTCGCCACCTTAATTTTGGATACGTGTGATACCAAGATATCTTTTGAAGATTTGGTTGAGCGTATGGGTGCAAGTAAAAGCTCGGTATCTACCAATCTTAATATGCTCCTTAAAATTGGAAAGATAACCTACTATACGTTACCCGGCGACCGAAAAAAATACTACAAGCCTACAGCCTTTAGCGAGCGTTTTGATAATTATCTTAAAATGCTTGACCTTGAGAAAAAAATACTTGAAAAAATGGTTGTCTACAGGCAAAAAACCAGTAGCTGCCCAAGCTCTAAGAATGATCTTGGTATGGTAAAAGTGTACAGGGAACACATTCTGGAAATGGAAAGGGTTGTACTAAAGAGTATCAACGACTTTAAAGAAATAGAAAAAAACGATCCAATATAAATCACTTCACTCAAAAAACGAACAATAATCCAAGTCCACACAAATGAAAAATAGATCTTTTATAGGTGCCATCGCGGCCCTGGTGCTATTAGCATCATGCGGAAAAAAAGAAGAACAGGCACCTGCACAACAGGGGCCGGCACCTTTTCCGGTACAAACGGTAGCCAAACAAGATGCTACAGTATATGAAGAATATACAGCTAACCTTGAAGGTCAGCAAAATGTTGAGATTCGCCCGAAAGTAAACGGTTTTATCCAAAAAATATATGTTGATGAAGGCCAGGTAGTGCGCAAAGGCCAGTTGCTGTTTAAACTGGAAACGCAAACACTTAACCAGGATGCCGCTGCTGCAAAAGCAAATGTTACTGCTGCGCAGGTAGAGGTAGACAGGCTTAAACCACTTGTAGACCGTAAAATTATATCTAACGTTCAATTAGAAACAGCCAAGGCAAAACTTGCTCAGGCTAAAGCATCATACAGTTCTGTTGCTGCAAACATTAACTATGGTACTATTACCTCTCCGGTAAATGGTGTTATAGGCAGCCTTCCATACAAAGAGGGTGCACTTGCAAGCGCTACAAGCGAAATGCCGCTTACTACAGTGTCTGACACTAAAGTAATGCGTGCTTACTTTGGTATGAACGAAAAGCAAATGATAAGCTTTAGCAGAGAGTTTAAAGGGGCATCGCTTCAGGAAAAACTTAAAAATACTCCTCCCGTGAGTCTTATATTGGTTGATGGAAGCGAGTATGAAGAAAAAGGACGTCTTGCTGCTGTTACCGGTTTAGCTAACGCTGCTACAGGTACAAGCCAGTTCAGGGCAGAATTTAAAAACCCGGAAGCTGTACTAAGAAGCGGCGGTAAAGGTACGGTTCGCCTGCCAATACAAATTAAAGATGCTATCGAAGTGCCTCAGAATGCCGTGTTTGACCTTCAGGGAAAACAAATGATTTATGTTGTAAATAAAGACAACACCGTAAAATCTAAAATTGTTGAGGTGTTAACTACATCGGGTTCAAACTTTATCATTAAAAGTGGTGTCGAAGAGGGAGAAGTTATTGTTGTAGAAGGAACTTCAAAGCTTAAAGACGGTATGGCTATAGCCCCACAACAGGCTAAGGCGAAAGAAGAAGCTCCTGCAGCACAAGATTCTACAGCTACGGCTAAAACTACATCTACAGAAAACGCTACCAAAAAATAACGAGAACAAATGCTAAAAACTTTTATAGAAAGGCCGGTACTGAGTACCGTAATTTCGATAATCATAACCATTCTGGGTGTATTGGGGCTATTATCGCTGCCAATAGAACAGTACCCGGAAATTGCGCCGCCTACCGTACAGGTAACGGCAACTTATACCGGTGCCAATGCCGAGACCGTACTTAACAGTGTGGTTATTCCACTGGAAGAAGAGATTAATGGTGTTGAAGGGATGACCTACATGACATCGAGTGCTGCTAATGATGGTTCTGCCAACATAAGTGTATTCTTTGAACTTGGTGTTAACCCCGATATCGCTGCGGTAAACGTACAAAACAGGGTATCGCGTGCTACGGCAAAACTGCCGCAGGCGGTAGTGCAAACGGGTGTTACAACGGTTAAGAGCCAGACGAGTGCCCTAATGTTCCTGGCACTATTCTCTAAGAATCCTGAGTATGATGCAACCTACGTACAGAATTACGCTAAAATTAACCTTGTACCTAAACTACAACGTGTTAAAGGTGTAGGTCAGGTAAACGTATTTGGTGCGAAAGATTACTCAATGCGTATCTGGATCGATCCGGAAAAAATGTCATCATTTAGCCTTACACCAGCCGATATACAAGCTGCATTACAGGAACAGAATGTTGAGGCTGCTCCGGGTAAATTCGGTGAAAACGCTGAAGGTGTTTATGAATATGTAATTAAATATAAAGGGCGTCTTTCTGAGGTTAAAGACTATGAGAATATCGTAGTAAAATCGACAGGCGGAGGTAATTTTGTTCACCTGAGCGATGTTGCTAAAATCGAGCTTGGTGCGTTTAACTACGGTCAGAAAAACTTTGCGATGGGTCAAAATGGTGTGGCTATTGGTGTTTTCCAGACATCAGGATCTAATGCTAATGACATTATCGACGAGGTGAATTCGATCTTAACTACAAGTAAAGCAAATTTCCCCGAAGGTATAGACTATGTAGTTCCATTTGATACTAAAATATTCCTTGATGCCTCTATACACAAAGTAATATCTACCCTAATTGAGGCATTTATACTTGTATTTATTGTAGTATTCGTTTTCCTTCAGGATTTCAGGTCTACTTTAATTCCGGCAATTGCCGTTCCTGTAGCAATTGTGGGTACATTCTTCTTCCTTCAGCTTGCTGGTTTCTCGATCAACATGCTTACGTTGTTTGCAATGATCCTTGCTATTGGTATTGTAGTGGATGATGCCATTGTCGTCGTCGAGGCGGTGCACGCCAAACTCGATGAAGGAGAACAATCACCTAAAAAAGCTACCCTATCTGCCATGAGCGAAATCCAGGGTGCTATTATATCTATTACACTTGTAATGGCGGCTGTATTCGTACCGGTATCGTTTTTAAGTGGTCCTTCCGGGGTGTTCTATAAGCAGTTTGCTATTACACTTGCGGTGGCTATTCTTATCTCGGCAGTAAATGCATTAACATTAAGCCCGGCGCTTTGTGCCCTTTTCCTTAAACCGCACAAAGATCATGACGGACACGAGCATAAAAAGAAAAATCTAAAAGAGCGTTTCTTTACCGCATTCAACACCGGTTTTGACGCTATGAACAACAAATATGTTGGTTCCCTAAAATTCCTTGCAAGGAAAAAATGGATAACTGTTGTTATACTTGCGGTTTTCTCGGGTATTACTTACCTGCTATTTGTTACCACTCCGTCAGGGTTTATCCCGAATGAAGACCGTGGTATTATTATGGCCGACCTTACGCTTCCTCCGGGAACAACCCTTGAGAAAACACAGCTTGCAGTAAATGAGCTGGACTCTATACTTAAGTCGATGCCATTGGTTGAAGCAAGGATGAGCGTTGTAGGTTTCAGTTTATTAAACAGGGTAAACGGTGGTTCATATGCCTTTACCATTATTAAGCTGAAAGACTGGAGCCATCGTAAAGAAAAAAATCAGAGTGTAGATGCTATTGTGGGTGAACTTTTTGCACGTACAGCGGGTATGAAGGATGCTAAGGCGTTATTCTTTACGCCGCCAAGTGTACAGGGCTTTGGTACTGCCGACGGTTTTGAGCTTAAAATTCAGGATACAGGCGATGACGACTGGGCTACTGTAAGTAAAGTAACCAACGAGTTTTTAGGTGAGCTAATGAAGCGTCCTGAAATTCAGTACGGTATTACCAACTTTAACCCGGGCTTCCCTCAATATCAAATGGATATTAATGTGGAAAGGGCAAAAGATGCAGGCGTATCTGTAAGCAACATCTTTAATACTATGCAGGGTTATTACGGCGGACTGTATACTACCGACTTTAATAAATTTGGTAAGCAGTACCGTGTAATGATTCAGGCTACGCCGGAAGAAAGAGCCGATGAAAAATCTATAGACAAGATCTATGTACGTAATGCAAATAACCAAATGGTTGCTATTAGCCAGTTTGTAGATTTCAAGAAAATATATGGTCCTGAAGCTGTGGCGCGTTTTAACATGCTAAAAGCGGTTAACGTGAATGGTAAATCTAACCCTGGCTTTAGTAGTGGAGACGCTATTAAAGCAGTGCAGGAAGTTGCTGCACAGCACTTGCCAAAAACCTATAGCTACGAATTCTCTGGTATGACGCGTGAGGAGATCCTTGCGGGTAACCAGGCAGCAGGTGTATTCTTATTGAGTTTGATATTTGTATACTTCCTGTTAAGTGCACAGTACGAAAGTTATATTGTTCCGCTTGCGGTAATCTTATCGCTTCCTGTGGGTATTGCCGGAGCTATTGGTTTTGTGAAGCTTGCCGGACTTGAGAATAATATTTACTTTCAGGTAGCACTGATAATGCTAATAGGACTCCTCGCCAAGAATGCCATCCTTATTGTGGAGTTTGCCATGCAGCGACGAAAGCATGGTCTCGGGCTTGTTGAATCGGCAATTGAAGGTGCTAAAGCGCGTTTAAGGCCAATCTTAATGACATCGTTTGCCTTTATATTGGGTCTGCTACCATTAGCGCTTGCCAGCGGAGTAGGTGCAGTAGGTAACAAGTCAATTGGTATGGGTGCTGTAGGTGGTATGTTGGTAGGAACCATCTTTGGGGTGTTTGTAATACCTATCCTGTTTATCATATTCCAGGCGTTGCAGGAAAGAATTTCAGGCAAGCCGACAGATGATAACGACAATCACACAGAGAATAAAGAAACAATAACAGCATAGCATAATAACAGTATATATGAAACTTGTAAAGACATCATACAGAGTTGCTGTAATTGTAGGGGCGGGCATACTGCTGCAATCCTGCTTTGCTGCAAAAGAATATAAGAAACCCGAAAACATTAAGGCAGAGAACCTGTACAGGTCGGAAATCGTATCTCAGGATACGGTTTCTATGGCCGATGTTTCGTGGAACAAAATGTTTACAGATCCTATCCTTCAGGGGTACATTACAAAGGGATTGCAGAACAACTTCGACATAAGGATTGCAATCCAGAATGTTGCAGCTGCTCAGGCAAACCTTAAGCAGGGTAAAGCAGGATACTTTCCTACTCTAAGCCTTGGGGTAGACTGGACACATACAGAACAGAGTAAAAACAGCCAGATTGGCCGAATTGTAAGCCAAACCGGTGGTAACACCAACTTAGACCAGTACCAGCTTTTAGGCAATTTTGCATGGGAAGCCGATATATGGGGTAAAATACGTAGTAACAAACGTGCATTTAGCGCTGCCTATATGCAGACTATTGCTGCTAACCAGGCAGTAAAAACACAGGTTATTACCGATATTGCTGCTAACTACTACCAATTGCTTTCGCTTGATGCACAGCTAAAAGTAGCAGAGAAAACGCTAACTAACCGTAACCAGAGCGTAGAAACAATTATCTCGCTTAAAGATGCGGGTAGCGTAAATGAGGTAGGTGTTAAGCAGACCGAAGCACAGAAATATGCTACAGAGATTATTATTGAAGATTTAAAAAACAATATAATTCTTGTAGAGAACTCATTAAGCATATTGCTTGGCGAGCCGGCTAAAAAACTGGAGCGTGGAACATTAGAGAACCAAAACCTTAACCCTGCACTTCAGGTTGGTGTTTCTACGCAGTTGCTTAGAAACCGTCCCGATGTTGTTGCGGCAGAATATGGTTTTATTAACGCCTTTGAGCTTACCAATGTGGCACGCAGTAACTTTTATCCTCAGTTTAGGATTACGGCTACAGGCGGTTTACAGAGTATTGACCTAAACGACTGGATTAATACTAACTCACTATTCGCTAACATCGTTACAGGGCTTACACAACCTTTGTTTAATGGCAGGCAGATACGTACACGCTACGAAGTGGCAAAGGCGCAAAACGAGCAGGCTCTGGTACAGTTTGAACAGGCATTGATAACAGCAAGCCGCGAGGTGAGTGATGCCCTTGCCAACTACAATAACGAAACCAGGAAAATTACCATTAGAGAAAAACAGGCCGATGCCCTTACTAAAGCAGCAGACTATTCTGATGAGTTATTAGAGTACGGACTTGTAAACTACCTTGAGGTACTTACAGCAAAAGACAACGCGCTTAATAGCCAGTTAAACCTTATAGATAATAAATATCAGCAATACCTTGCTATAATAAACCTGTATAAGGCACTAGGCGGCGGATGGCGCTAAAAGCATAGTTTGGGATATCTTTCCAGATTATTTTAGATTAATTGTTTGTTTTATGTTTGCTCCCCGGTATAACCCTATATACCGGGGAGTTTCTTTTTTAAGGTAGGGTAAAACAAAACATAGCTGTTTATGTAATGTGTGTGAAAGGTTTTCTTTCTGATGATAAGACCGCCCGGTACTGTAAGGTATCGGGCGTTTTTTATTATTTTTACGATTCAATTAATCCATCAAACAATGAAAATAGTACTTAAACCGACGCTACTGCTTTTAGTTATTCTTGCAATAGGTTGTGCTAAAGAGCAGGCCGTTACTATAGATAACAAGTCTAAAACCGAATTTTACGTTATGAGTGAAAAGGAGGCGAAGCATATTACTGCCGAAAAGATATATAACATGCATTCTTCTGGCGAAATAGAGCATCTTGACACAAACGGTAGCTACACCCGGATAAGTACAGGAGAATACCTTAAAAGGTTTCTGGTAGACAGTAGCTATGTGTTTTATTTTATAACAGAAGCCGATGTAGAAAAACCAACGAAAGGTAAATCACGTCCGGAATATAAAACACTTACCATTCCGGCGGAAGACCATGAACATTTATCCGCTGTGGAAATTCGCATAAAAGACAGTTTAAATATACCTGTTTTTGAATCTGCCGTTAAATATAAGAAAGGTATATAGTATAAAAATATATCGGCAATTTTATACACTTAAGGTAAATATGACTTTTTTGAAATTTTATTGAGAGAAAATTCTCAATTCTGATATCTTAAAACTGCCATTTTTATCATTCTAAACGCAACGTTTGCCGTTTTTTTAACATCTTAAATTTATAATCGGTAATAATTTAGGAGGAAGAATGCGTCACGCTTTTTCGTGTTTAGTTTTGTGCAAACGTACCTCAATTCTAAAAAAAGTCTGCTACGAGATGTAGTGGACTTTTTAGTTTTATAAGATTATTCTCCGCTACGTGTGCCCCACAAATACTCGTAATCTTATCTTTTTTGTAAGCTAAGACCTATTTTATCTAAAAAATAATTATACATCAATAGTTGTCTGTACAAACGTTTTATACGGCGTATCAACTTTATGATTTTGATCGATTAAAGCACTATATATATCGATGAAATGCTTGTTAATTAAATGTTAAGTGTTAAAAAGTGCTTTTTTATAATTATTTTTTAAATATTTTTGCTTTGCAGTTTTAGCGATTGATGGTCAGTTAGTTAATCGATAAAAATTAACATTTAATCGGATAAATTATAACGTTTTCGATGTCCAAAAATGTTATGCATGCATGGTGTCCCCAAATCCAAGGCGGTAAACAGCCCGTATGTGTGCTTGTGTATCAATCAATTATAGCTTCTGTTTCCTGGACAGATTATAGAAGTTATATCAAACCAAAAGAAAGATTGTACAGTGTAACCAACTGTGCAACTATGTTTAGTGCATCCTGCAGTCGGGAGATGTAGAAGAAAGGTTAGGAAAAGCTTTAAGAGTTAAAGCACCTGTTCTTTTATCCCTAGGCTGCAAACAAATTGATAATGAAACACACAAATTTTCTGGTGTGCCTTTTATGCCTTCTTACTACTACGGGCGTACTGGGACAACAGGACAACAACTGGTATTTTGGCCGAATGGCCGGATTGAACTTTAGCAGCGGAAAAGCTGTAGCTGTTAGTAACAGCGCGATGGCAACAATGGAAGGAAGTGCAACGATCTCTGACGAGAATGGTGAATTGCTTTTTTACACCAATGGCGTTTATGTTTATAACAGGCTTCATAAAAGAATGCCTCACGGTACGGGATTACTGGGCGACCAATCTACTACGCAGTCGGCTGTAATAGTCCCTAAACCAGGCTCTAAAACACGTTTCTACATTTTTGCGGCAGATGATGCCGGCGGTCCTAACGGGCTTACCTATTCTGAAGTTGATATAACTGCCGATAATGGTAACGGAGATGTAGTTGCAGCAAACACAAAACTGGTAACTCCCGTTACCGAAAAAATTACTGCCGTATATGCAGATAATAACAAAGACGTTTGGGTAACAGTGCATAAATGGGGCAATGATGCCTTTTATAGCTACAAAGTTACTGCAGATGGTGTAGTTGCCACTCCTGTTATAAGCAATACCGGTATGGTTATAGATGGTGCCGACAATTCTGGACATTACGCAGGATGGATGAGCATTTCGCCAAATGGTAGAAAACTCGCCGTTGCCAACGGACTTTTATCTGTAGAGTTGTTTGATTATGATACTCATACCGGCACAGTTAGCAACGGAAGAATTATTAAGTCGCCCGCAAAAAGCTACGGTGTAGAATTTTCGCCAAACAGTAAATTACTATATGTTACAAGCGAAAATATGCTGCTTCAGTATGATACTACCGCGCCGGATATCCCTTCTACCCAGGTTACAGTTGGTACTATAGATGTGGCAAGCTCTATAAAGCTGACACCAAACTCTAAAATATTTGTGGTAAACAAATATCTTTCTAATACTTTATCGGTAATACGCAAGCCTAACGTTCCCGGTATTGGATGTGAATTTGTACTTGATACTGTAAGTCTTAACGATAAACAAACTTTTGTTGGCCTTCCTAACTTTGTGGTAGAGCCATATTATCTTTTTGATATTAAAGCTAAAAATGATTGTACAGATACTGTGGTTTCATTTTCGACGGAAGGTACTTTGAATGCCGATAGCGTTATGTGGGATTTTGGAGATGGAAATACCTCTATAGATACAGAGGTATCGCATGAATATGCAAAATCGGGAACTTATACAGTAAAGGCCAGAGCAAAAAGCGGAAGGGCTGTACGTTATTACTTTAAGGATGTGACGGTGTATAGTGCTCCTACAGCATTTCAGCCGGAAGATGTTGCTACGTGTGGTGATGAAAACGGTAATGGAACATTTTACCTGAAAGATCAGAATGTTAATGTACTTGCCGAACAACCGGCAAATGATTTTACAGTGAGTTATTACGCGTCGCGATTGGATGCCGAAAGCGGAATTAACGCACTGAATTTAAGTTATACAGTTCCGGTTGGCGAGTATACTATATATGCAAAAATAATTCGTAATGGCGGAACCTGTTTTGATATCACAAGTTTTACCGCTACCGTTATTGCTTCTCCCGAAATTGAAATGCCCAATAGCTACAGTTTTTGCGAAGGATCTTCGGTTAAGCTTCAGGCTCCAAAAGGCTTTGATACCTATACATGGAGTTTTGAAAATAAAACCATAAGTGGTACAAGCGATCAGGTTGTGCATAAAGCGGGGGAATATACGCTTACGGTTACAAGAGCAAGTGGCAATATTATTTGCGATGCCACTAAAATAATTACGGTATATGAGTCGCACGATCCGGTTATAAAAACGGTTGAGGTTAATGACTTAAACGAAAATAACAACACTATAAATGTGGTTATGGCCACAGAAGGATATTACGAGTTTTCTATAGATGGTGTTAACTGGCAGGAAACATCATTGTTTCAAAATGTACAGGCGGGCCATTATGAAATTATGGTAAAAAACGGATGTGGTGTTACATCTCAGGATGTTGCTGTGCTTATGTATCCTAAATTCTTTACACCAAACGGAGATGGTTACCATGATAAGTGGCAGATAGAGCACGCTTTCTATGCGCCCGATATGGCTGTTACTATCTACGACCGCTATGGGAAGATACTGGCATCGTTTAGAGGTACAAGCCAGGGCTGGGACGGAACACTAAACGGTTACCAGCTTCCGGCATCAGACTATTGGTTTGTGGCAACACGGGCAAATGGAAAAGAATATAGAGGACACTTTTCTATGATGAGGTAAGTATACATTTACAAAATAAAGAGGCTGTGCATATTGCACGGCCTTTGGTATTTCGATAAATGTGCAGTTCGTCGTTTTTTTTGGTAGTGTGCAGAATAAGAGTTTATAAACCGGAAAATTTAATAGTTTCGCAATGTTAAAAAAAACTTAATTTTCTAAATTTGTTATAAATTCTAATACCGTTCCCCATGCATAACTACATTCTATTTATTGGTCTTATGGCGGCATTTATGTTCTTTCTTATAGATAAGAATTTGCTACCCGGTACGTTGATTGCAAAAAAGCAGATACTTGAAAGGCTTGCAAGTAATAAACAGAGGGATGTAGAACTTCGAACTGCGTTTGAAAATCTTGTGGCGTTTAATAGTGCGTGGTCGCTTATCGCTTTTCCTGATAGCGATGTTACCTACGCAGAATATATAGACCTGCTAAATGAGAAAGCAAGTATGGAATATGCAGATTTGGAGTTTGAAAATCTTAGGTCGCGCAGACTGAACAGGCGTGAAACCGCCGATTATCTTGAAAAGATAAAAGGACAGGAAGATGCACTTCAGGCACTTCAGGCCGATCTTAATTTTCAAAATAAGCAGTTCAGACAGGTAACGCTACTTTCGGCGTCTTAAATTTCTCACCGCTATCCTTTAAGGATTTTATGGCTCATATACGGGTCATAAGACTTTACATGCTAAAAAAATAGCAGTCTCTTTTGTATGTCCTTTATTTATTGGGCAATGCATTTTTGTTGATAACCTGCCGCGCAGTTTAACGCAAAAACACATCGCTATTTCTTACTTTGCTTCGGGTAAAAAGGAGGCAAAAAGATGGAAAAGAATAAGATAAAAGGACAGGGAGCGGTAACAAATATTCACAATCACTTTATTAAGAACCGCTACGAAACGTCTATCTATCAGGATGATTACGAAGAGGAAATTGCCAAAACCAAAGTGCTGGAGGTTTTTCCTAAAACTATTGTCAATCCTGTAAAGAGCCCCGATCTTTCTATGGCCTATTCTATGAACCCTTATCAGGGATGCGAGCATGGCTGTGCCTATTGTTTTGCGCGCCCAACACATGAATATTGGGGATATAGCGCGGGCGTAGATTTTGAGCGTGTTATTATGGCAAAGAAAAATGCGCCACAGCTCTTAGAAAAGTTCTTCCAGAAGCGTGGCTATAAGCCCGAACCTATCTTAATGTCCGGTAATACCGATTGTTACCAACCCATAGAGCGCAAGCTTGAAATTACCCGTGCACTTTTGCAGGTGTGTCTTGATTACCGGCATCCGGTTAGCGTGCTCACTAAAAATGCGCTTGTTACCCGCGATATTGATATACTTGTAAAACTTGCCGAGAAAAACCTTGTAAGTGTATCGTTAAGTATTCCGACAATAGACGAGGATTTAAGGCGTAAACTCGAGCCGCGCACATCTTCCGTCAATACAAAGCTAAAAGCGCTGGAAACGCTTTCTAAAGAGGGAATTCCTACCCATGTAATGGTCGCTCCGATGATACCCGGACTAAATACGCCCGAAATTCTCCCGATAGTAAAAACTATTGCCGAAAAAGGTGCCCAAAGCTTTGGGTATACACTTGTTCGCCTTAACGATACGGTAGAGCCTGTTTTCGTAGACTGGCTCGAAGAGCATTACCCCGATCGTAAAGATAAAGTAATACACCAAATTGCCTCAATGCACGGCGGTAAGCTTGGCGAAAAGCAGGTTTTTAAACGCCGCACCGGCGAAGGAAACATTGCGGATATGATTCACACGACTTTTAAAATTGCCCGCCAGAAATTCTTTTCAGGTAAAGACCCGGTGCAGCCCTTGGCAATTCATCATTTTGATGGCACAAAAGGGGAGCAGCTGAGTCTTTTTTAGGATCAGACCTTGCACGGCTAAATAGTCATTATAGGTCAATTTATCTTACTTTAACAGATATATTAGGCTAAAGCCATTAAATTAGACTTCTATACCTCCGACTAAAGTCGGAGGCAAAATATAGTACCGGGATTTATTTTATGTTTTGCCGCTGGCTTTAGCCAGAGGATGAAAGAATTCATTATCATTTAAGCTCAAATAACAAAACCTGTGTGTTAGTAAGTAAAAAGAAACAATTTGTGCAACTATTGGCGAAATTTTCCAAATAAAAAAGCCATCCTTTTCAGGACGGCTTTTTAATAGATATTCTTTTTTGGAAAGAAAGCTGTTACTCGATTTCAGATACCCTTAGGGTGTTAACCATACCTTTATCTACAACAGGCATTGCTGCAAGGTTGATAAGGAAGTCACCTTTTTCAACAAATCCTTTTTCTTTAGCAATCTGGTTAACGTCTTCTACGGTTTCATCTGTACTAGAGAATTTGTCGTAGAAAAATGCATTAACACCCCAAAGAAGGTTAAGCTGTGTAAGGATAGTTCTGTTAGATGTAAACACTAAAATAGGCGCGCTTGGCCTCCATGCAGAGATCTGGAATGCTGTATACCCGCTGTTTGTAAGTGTACAGATACCTTTAGCTTTAATTACGTTAGCCATTTGTGCTGCGTGGTGACAAATTGTTTTAGTAATAAAACGTTTTGTACGAACCTGTGGTGTGTTTTGTGGTACAGTAATTAGCGGAGAATCTTCAACAGCTTCAATAATCTGTGTCATTTTCTCGATAACCTGAACCGGGTAATTACCTACAGATGTTTCGCCTGAAAGCATTACGGCATCAGCACCATCCATTACAGAGTTGGCAACGTCGTTTACTTCAGCACGTGTAGGCGTAAGGCTAGTAATCATTGTTTCCATCATCTGGGTAGCGACAATCACCGGTATACGTGCCGTTTTAGCACGGTTGATAAGTTTTTTCTGGATAAGCGGAACCTCTTGTGCAGGAATTTCAACACCAAGGTCTCCACGGGCAACCATAAGTCCGTCACAGAAAGCAACGATCTTGTCGATGTTCTCAACACCTTCCGGTTTCTCGATCTTAGCAATAATCGGAATTTTATGTGCAGAGTGCTCGCTAATAAGGTCCTGAAGCTCTTCAAGGTCTTTTGGCGTACGCACAAAAGAAAGAGCAATCCAGTCTACCTTTTCCTTACATGCAAAAATAGCATCTCTGATATCTTTTTCTGTAAGCGCAGGAAGCGATACTTTTGTATTAGGAAGGTTTACACCTTTTTTCGATTTAAGCGGGCCACCTTGTATAACCATGGTTTTAACCTCGTCACGACGGTTTGTTTCAAGAACCTCAAACATAAGTTTACCATCGTCAAGAAGTATTTTCTCTCCCGGGTTAACATCGTTAGGGAACTCTTTGTAGTTCATGTAAACTCTTTCTGCAGTACCAGGCACGTCTTCAGCTGTCTGGAAAGTGATAATATCACCCCTGTTTACAATAACATCCTCTTTCATTACCCCAACACGTAGTTTAGGGCCTTGTAAATCGGCTAATATAGAAGTGTTGTAGCCAAACTCGTCATTAAGGCTTCTAATCATTTCTATACGTTCTTTAACGTCAGTATAGTCAGCATGAGAGAAGTTAATCCTGAATACGTTTACACCTGCATCGATCATATCTTTCAGTACTTCCCTTGTACTGCATGCAGGTCCTAATGTTGCTACAATTTTAGTTTTTTTTCTTGTCGGCATTCTTTTAAAAAATTAAATTGTTTTTAGATTTCAATTTCTTGTGATCAATAGTATAGGCTGTGGTAATCTGGTTAATGTGCAATAGTTTTTCAACCACTTCATCGGGCTCAAAGAGCGACGGCACATTTTCAATCTTTAGCACATAATCCACCTTTTTAAGTTCGGGCATCAGAAAAACGCTTGTTTGTATTGACAAGCCTGTGTCTTCAAATAAAGAGGTTGTTGTGTTGCTTTGCATAGACATTACCCTGTTCTTGTTTTGTATCAGGTTCCATGCGCTTTCGTTACCGGGGTCTTCAAAGATAAACCTTGAAAAACAGCTTTCCCCTTCGTTAATGGTGACCCAAATATCATTCGGGCTCTTCTCAAGCAGTATAGATAATTCCCTGTTTATAAAATAGGCAAGCCTATAATCCTCAAGGGAAGAATGTATGGCAATCAATTCGTAATCGACTGTAACAAAATCGTCAATCATTAATTTGTAAGTAGCCATAGTTGATACTAAAATAACGACCGTAAATATACAACTTAATGTTAAGAATAAAGACCCTAACTCATTAAGTTTGTGCTATTTTATTCACGAAAACGTTATAGTTTGATGTGAACTTGCCTTATTTTTTGTTAATTTTTTCCTGAAATGCAAAAAAAGCGCGTTGGGATGCTTTCTCTTCTGCCTTTTTCTTAGAAGTGGCTCTGGCGCGTGCAATTATCCTGCCCTCTATCTTGAGTTTTACAGCAAAATGCTTCTGTCCTTCAGTACCATTGTCTTCGTAAACCTCGTACTGAAAGCTTTTCTTTTGTTTTTGGCACCATTCTATAACAAGGCTTTTGTAGCTTATAACCTTGCCTTCCAGTTTAGGGATGTCTACATAGGGAGCAATTACTTTTTTCTGGATAAATTTCTCGCACCATACAAAGCCGCGATCAAGATAGATAGCGCCAATAAGGGCTTCAAAAAGATTGCCGTGAATGTTTTCGCCAAAATGCTGTGCCGATACTTTGCTCTCTACCCACTTTATAAGGTTAAGGTCGCGGCCAAGCTCATTAAGATGCTCGCGGCTCACAATCTTAGAGCGCATTTTGGTAAGATAGCCTTCGTCTCCTGTAGGAACTTCATTAAACAGGTGTGCGGCAATTACAGAGCCTAACATAGCGTCGCCTAAAAACTCAAGCCTCTCGTAATTTACGGGATGTCCGTTTTCGTCCAGCTTGTTAGACGACCTGTGGGTAAATGCCCTGCGGTAGTGGGTAATTTCGGTTGGCTGAAAGCCAAGTATTTTGGTCATCTCCTCAAAAAAAATCCCGTCTTCCGGAGAGAGACGGGTATTTTTAGAGAATATTTTTTTAATGATACCCATAATCTGGTATTATTAAAGATCTATTTTTTTCACAAGTACACAAGCATTGTGTCCGCCAAACCCAAAGGTATTACTCATTACCACTTTCATGTCTCTTTTCTGAGCCTTGTTAAAGGTAAAGTTAAGCTTAGGGTCTATGTTCTCATCATCCGTAAAGTGGTTGATAGTTGGTGGTACAATACCGTGTTTTATAGACAGGATAGAAGCTATAGTCTCGATGGCTCCGGCAGCACCTAAAAGGTGGCCTGTCATAGATTTTGTAGAGTTTAGGTTAAGGTTGTAAGCATGTTCACCAAAAACTTCAATAATAGCTTTAGATTCTGCTATGTCGCCAAGAGGTGTAGATGTACCGTGCATGTTAACACCGTCTACATCTTCCGGTTTTAAGCCGGCATCCCTTAAGCAGTTTATCATAACATTGCGTGCGCCAAGCCCTTCCGGGTGTGGAGCAGTAATGTGGTGTGCGTCGGCACTCATACCTCCACCGCCAACTTCGCAATATATAGTTGCGCCCCTTGCAATAGCGTGCTCATACTCTTCAAGTACAAGTGCACCTGCCCCTTCGCCAAGAACAAAACCTTCACGGTCTTTATCCATTGGGCGGGATGCCGTTTGCGGGTCGTCGTTTCTTGTAGAAAGTGCGTGCATAGCGTTAAAACCACCCATGCCCGCAATTGTAACTGCTGCTTCACTACCACCGGTAAGAATAACATCTGCATGTCCTAACCTAATGTAGTTAAATGCGTCTATCATAGCATTGGTAGACGATGCACAAGCAGAAACCGTTGTAAAGTTAGGTCCCCTGAAGCCATATTTTATAGAGATGTGGCCTCCGGCAATGTCTGCAATCATTTTAGGGATAAAGAAAGGGTTAAATTTAGGTACTCCCGGTCCTTTGGCCCAGTTGATAACTTCCTCCTGGAAAGTTTCAAGTCCACCAATACCAGAGCCCCAGATTACGCCAACTCTGTCTTTATCTAAAGTGTCAAAGTCAAATTTCGCATCTTTAACCGCTTCATCTGTAGCAACAATGGCATACTGAGCGTAACGGTCCATTTTTCTTGCTTCTTTACGGTCTATAAAATCTTCAACATTGAAATTTTTTACCTCACAGGCAAATTTAGTCTTGAAGTTAGTCGTGTCAAAATAAGTAATAGGGGCAGCACCGCTTACTCCGTTAATAAGCGCATTCCAGTATTCTTCAACGTTATTTCCTATAGGTGTAAGTGCTCCCAGTCCTGTTACTACAACTCTTCTTAATTTCATAAGGTCAATTTTATAGTTTCAAATTTATAGAACAATACCCATGTGCTCTACTAAAAGATAAGAAAACATGGGCATTGGTGATATTTTTTTATGAAAGTGCTTTATCTTTAAAAGACTCTCATCTTTTTTCGGGTGATTTTGGCCTTAATTTTCCAATAAATAATAACATCCATGTAATTAAGCACTACATGGATGTTTAATATTTATTATTTTTTTGCTTCTTCGATGTAAGAAATAGCCTGACCAACAGTAGAAATGTTTTCTGCCTGATCATCCGGAATCTGAATGTCAAATTCTTTTTCAAACTCCATAATAAGCTCAACAGTGTCTAATGAATCCGCTCCTAGATCATTTGTGAAGCTAGCTTCTGTTACAACCTCGTTTTCGTCAACACCTAATTTGTCTACGATAATCGCTTTTACTCTTGATGCAATGTCTGACATAATCTTTAATTTTAGAATTTAAATTGAATGGCAAAAATAAAAAACTTTATTTTAAAACCGCATCTTCGTCAAAAAATGTAGCACTAAAGTAGAAAATTAATTTTAGAATGTTCTTAAAACGCCGTTATTTTGCAGGATATTAAACTTTTTCGCGTACCGTAAAATTCTTTCCAAAAAATGAAAAAAATCATCCTTTTTGCTTCAGGTGGGGGCTCTAATGCAGAGCAGATCATGCAGTATTTCGACGAGAAGCAGGGTTATGCCGTGTCTGCCGTGCTAACAAACAACCCAAATGCGGGAGTTATAGAAAGAGCAAAAAAGTATAATATTCCTACATATGTATTCGATCGCGAAGCTCTAAATGAAGGAAAAGTGCTTCAATGGGTAAACGAAATCACCCCGGACCTGATAGTTCTTGCCGGATTTTTGTGGAAATTCCCGTCAGACATCATAAGTCACTATCCTCATAAAGTAATAAATATACATCCGGCACTGCTTCCAAATTATGGTGGAAAAGGTATGTACGGAATGAACGTGCACCGTGCGGTTCATGAAAATAAAGAGAAAGAAAGTGGAATTACCATTCATTATGTAAATGATAATTATGACGAAGGCAATGTTATTTACCAGCATGCCGTTGCGATAGAAGAGTGTCTTAGTCCCGAAGAAGTTTCGCTTAAAGTGCTAGCATTAGAGCATGAGCATTTTCCGAGGGTTATTGAGGAGATTTTAAGTCAGTAAAATTTGAAAATGAAACGATTTGAAAATTTGAAAATTTTAGGGTCGTCATAATTATGATGATGTTGTTTGTTAGCTGTGATGATAACAAAAAGACAGTGAAAATGCCTATATCCTTTAAGCAGGAGAACTGTGACGCTGATTTCGATATGTTCTTTAAAAAGTTCGCTTCGGATAGTATTTTTCAAAAGCTCCATGTAAAGTTTCCTTTGAAAAACAGTCATCTCAATGATGATTACAATGATATGATTAGGAAAGATATTCCTCTTTCAAAATATACATTTATAGATTTCGGTAGGCATAAAGACGCGATGAAAAATGAATATGATAAGTTTAATGTAGAAGTTAAAAAGAGTAAAGACAGTGTTTTCTACTTCATGAAAGGCTACGATAACGGAATAATGACAGAGATGAAATTTTATTACGATGGAAGTTGCTGGAAGATGGTAGAAATAGTTGATCAGTCGACGTAACAAATAACCAAATCTACAAATAACCAAACCGCCAAGAAAATGCATACAGTACATATATATACAGATGGCGCAGCCAAAGGAAACCCCGGTCCCGGAGGCTATGGCGTGGTCATGGAGTTGGTGGGGCAATCCTACCGTAAGGAGTTTTACGAAGGTTTTCGCCTTACGACCAACAACCGTATGGAACTGCTTGCTGTAATTGTAGGGCTTGAAAAGCTAAAAACACCGGGTACCAGTGTTCTAGTAATATCAGATTCTAAATACGTGGTTGACTCTGTGTCTAAAGGCTGGGTTTTTGGCTGGGAGAAAAAAGGCTATAAAGACAAGAAGAATCCCGACCTTTGGAAGCGTTTCCTTATTATATACCGTCAACATAAAGTCGACTTTAAATGGATAAAGGGGCATAACAACCATCCTCAAAATGAGCGTTGCGACCAATTAGCGGTTATGGCATCTACCCAGCCGCAGTTGAATATCGATGCGTATTATGAAAATATAGGCAGGCACGCTCAATAACTAAAATCAAAATAATGAATATTACATCATATACATCTATCGATAATTTAAGCTTTACAGATTCTTACGATATAATAAAATCTAAACTGGAATATGACTTCGAAGAAAATACTACAGAGATTATGGATATCACCTATCCGGTATTATATGTAGAAGCCTTAGATATGGTTATTCAGTTTAGTGTAGATGGCTCTGGAATTCGATTTTTTGAGTTTTTCCAGCCTAAAATGGAGTTGCTTTGCGGTGACGCAAGAGTTTCGGGTAATTATGTAGAGGTATTGCGCCAGGTAAGGGAGATTGATGAGGATATTGAACAGGATAATGATGGATTTGTTTCGGCTAAGCTTGGTATTACTGTTAACCGTCAGCTTGAAGGCGGACTTTATTCCAGTAAAGTAGAAGGTCTTATTGTTTTTAGTAAAGATTACTTTGACGAGCCTGAAGCAGACGAAGACGATTTTTTAAAGTTTTACCTGGGTTATAATCCGTTTGATGGGGAAGGTGAAGAGTAGTAGTTTGTTTATTCTAAATTTTTGAAAATTCCATTGTGAATAATTCATTGTCGGAAGAAACTGTTTTGTAAATCATAAAATATTAATCTACCATTTAATCTCAGCGTCGAGAATTTTGGTGAGTGCTTTTCTTGCTTTTTTGTTCTCGCTGTTAAAGCCGGCATTTATAAGTCCAATGCCAATAGCTAATAATACAGTAGGTATAAGTACTGCTGTCTTAGATCCGCCTTTATGAAATCCTGCAAGAGAAATTAATATTATGCCTAACGTTAAACCTGCCAGCCATAAAATCATGAATTTTGTTGCGCTGTTGCTTGGTTTAAGCTTAAGCTTAATACTGGTGCCATTATCGACTTCCTGAAATTCGCCCGATATCTCCGGAAAATACATGCTGCTGTTCGTAATACTGCGTTTTAATACAAACGAATTGTTTTCCATTAGGCCTTCAAAAACATGCTCCTCTGTGTTTTTCGGTAAAGCGGCATAACCTTGTGGTAACATATGGTTGTTAAGGCGCTCAAACACCAGTGCTTTAGTAAGCGGTGTTTGCAGGGTTAGCTGTTCTGACGGTAATAAATTCATGTAAAAGGAGTATTTTTACAGACCTATGGTCGTATGTCAGTAATTGGTAATGTTTTTGTAAATATAGAAAAAGATTTATATTGATATCTGCAAATCGTTGTCAATATTTTATGTTTTATGATAGGTTTATAAATATTTAATAATATTCTCTTAATGCTGCGTCTCGTTATAATAACGTTATCGTAAAATATAATTGGTAAGGTATTGATTTTGTATATGATAGCATAGTAGAATTTGATAACCAATTTTTTGTAAGTATTGAAGATATAGAGTATCTTTGCGCCTTCAATTTCATCACTTTTATGAATAAATTACTGATTGTAGGTACCGTAGCTTTTGATGCTATAGAAACGCCTTTTGGCAAAACCGGTAAAATTCTTGGTGGCGCCGCCATGTACATAGGGTTTTCAGCATCATTTTTTAAAGTTAAATCGGCTATCGTATCAGTAGTAGGAGATGATTTTCCTCAGGAATACCTTGATCTTTTTACGGAAAGAAATATAGATATATCTGCGCTTGAGGTAGTAAAAGGCGGTAAAAGCTTTTTTTGGAGCGGCCGTTACCACAACGACCTTAATTCCCGCGATACTTTAGATACACAACTTAATGTACTGGCTGATTTTAAGCCTGTAGTTCCTGAAAACTTTAAAGATTCTGAAGTGGTTATGCTGGGTAACCTGCACCCTTTGGTTCAGATAAGTGTTTTAGATCAGCTTACTGCAAAACCTAAGCTTGTAGTGCTGGATACTATGAACTTCTGGATGGACTGTGCTTTACCGGAACTTCTTGAAGTTATTAAACGTGTAGATGTTATTACTGTAAACGATGAAGAGGCACGCCAGCTGACAGGAGAATATTCTTTGGTTAAGGCTGCTGCTAAAATACAGGCAATGGGGCCTAAGTTTGTGGTTATTAAAAAAGGAGAGCACGGCGCTTTACTTTTCAATGACAAACAGGTGTTCTTTGCGCCGGCGCTTCCGCTCGAAGAGGTGTTTGACCCAACCGGGGCAGGCGATACTTTTGCAGGTGGATTTGCAGGTTATATTGCACAAAGCGAAAACATATCGTTTGACAATCTTAAAAATGCTATTATATACGGTTCTAATATGGCTTCTTTCTGTGTAGAGAAGTTTGGGCCGGAACGAATGATACAACTCCAGAAAGAGGAGGTGCTGGAGCGCCTACAGCAATTCAGGGCTTTAACGCAGTTTGATATTGCGCTGGAAAACGAATAATGAAACACTAAGCCCAATTGCGGGCTTTTTTTAATAAGAATACAACAACAACTACACACAACACACTATTATGAGTGACGCTTTAAAACATGAATGCGGTATTGCGCTGTTAAGATTATTAAAGCCATTAGAATACTACAAAGAGAAATATGGTACTGCTTTTTACGGTATACAGAAAATGTACCTGCTTATGGAAAAGCAGCACAACCGCGGACAGGACGGTGCCGGTTTTGCCAGTATTAAATTAGATGTTAAACCGGGACAGCGATACATCAGCAGGGTGCGCTCTAACCAGCAGCAGCCTATACAGGATGTGTTTAAGCAAATCAATGAGAGAATCAATGAAGAGCTTACAGAACACCCTGAATATAACGACAGCGTTGCGGCGCAAAAAGAAAACCTGCCCTATATTGGCGAGGTATACTTAGGGCACGTGCGTTACGGTACATTTGGTAAAAACAGCATAGAGAGCGTTCACCCGTTCCTTCGCCAGAATAACTGGATGCATCGCAACCTTATTGTAGCAGGTAACTTTAACATGACAAATGTTAAGCAGCTTTTTGATAGCCTTGTAGATCTTGGCCAACATCCTAAAGAGCTTGCCGATACCGTTACTGTAATGGAAAAGATAGGTCATTTTCTAGATGGTGAGGTTGCAGACCTTTACCAGGATTGTAAAGCCGAAGGGTATACAAAACAAGAAGCTTCTCCTGTAATATCAGAACGATTAAATATTGCTAAAATACTTAAGCGCGCTTCTAAGCAATGGGATGGCGGTTATGCTATGGCAGGAATGATTGGTCATGGTGACAGCTTTGTTTTCCGTGATCCTGCAGGTATACGTCCGGCATACTACTACCAGGATGATGAGATTGCAGTTGTAGCATCTGAAAGGCCTGTTATCCAGACGGTATTTAATGTTGCGTTTGAAGATGTAAAAGAATTAGATCCGGGCCACGCTTTTATCGTTAAGAAAAGCGGTAAGGTATCAGTAGAAGAAATTATACCTGCACTTCCTAAAAAAGCATGTTCTTTTGAAAGGATCTACTTTTCAAGAGGTAGTGATGCAGAAATCTATGAAGAGCGTAAAGAACTTGGAAGGTTAGTATTGCCTCAGGTGCTTGAAGCTATTGAAAGTGATACAGATAATGCTGTTTTCTCGTACATTCCTAACACGGCAGAGACGTCGTTCTTTGGTTTGGTTGAAGCGGCGCAGGATTTTCTCAACCAGCGTAAGAACAAGCATATTCTTGAACACAGGAACACGCTTACAGAGCAAACGCTTGAAGAGCTTCTTAAGGTTAAGATACGTACAGAGAAGATAGCAATTAAAGATGCTAAGCTTAGAACGTTTATTACTGAGGACAGCAGCCGTGACGACCTTGTGGCTCACGTATACGATGTTACTTACGGCGTTATTAAGCCGGAAGATAACCTTGTTATTATAGATGACTCTATTGTTAGGGGAACTACACTTAAAAAGAGTATTCTTAAAATGATGGACAGGCTTAATCCTAAGCGTATAGTGGTTGTGTCTTCTGCACCGCAGATCAGGTACCCTGACTGTTATGGTATTGATATGGCGAAGCTTGAGGGCTTAATTGCTTTCCAAGCTGCACACGAACTGCTTAAGGAAAGAGGTCTTTCTCATATTGTAGATGAGGTTTATAAAAAATGTAAGGCGCAGGAAAACCTGCCTGATACAGAAGTGGTAAACCATGTGGTAGATTTCTATGCACAGTTTACAGATCAGGAAATTTCAGATAAAATTGCAGCGATGCTTAATTCTGAAGGTATTAGGGCTGAGGTTAAGATTATCTTCCAAAGTGTGGATAACCTTCACAAGGCGTGTCCTAAGAATCTTGGTGACTGGTACTTTACAGGAGACTATCCTACACCGGGTGGAAACCGTGTTGTGAACCGCGCATTTATAAACTTCTACGAAGGAAACGACGCAAGAGCATACTAAATTTCGGCTTAACGAATTTTACGGTATTTCATCGGAAAATTTTGCCGGGGTTTGAAATTATATATACATTCGCCTCAGAAAATAGCATTAGTAAAATTAATTTTTACAGTATTTTTGGGGGCAGAGAAAGGGAAAACGGAAACGTTTTCCCTTTCTTATTTTAAAATATATTGGTAATATATCTGTTGGTTATATTTTAATAGTGTAGGATAAATCGTAAATGTTAACAAAATGCATTTTATCTATTTTTTGTGCATTTCAACGTTTTTGCATGCAGTTTGTCTAAATTTTTTGTGTAACTGTCGATAAGACTATATGTTTACAGTAAGAAAATAGCATTAGTAAATTAATTTTTACGGTATTTTTGGGGGCAAAAAAAGGGAAAATGGTAACGTTTTCCCTTTTTTATTTATAATTCTTAGAAAATAGTGGCAGGTATGCTTTAACTTCTCAAATATTCTATATTGTTATAAATAATAACTGATTATGCTTATTTTGCATTTCAATCTAAACTCATATAATTAACGAGTATAAAAAAAACGGATGCTTTTTAGCATCCGTTTAGATATAAGAATTTTAATGTATCTTATTTTTCAAGAGCATAACGTCTTGCAACTTCTTCCCAGTTAATTACACTAAAGAAAGCTTCAATATAATCAGGTCTTCTGTTTTGGTAGTTTAGGTAATAAGCATGTTCCCAAACATCAAGTCCAAGAATTGGAGTGCCTCCGCAGCCAATTTCCGGCATTAGTGGGTTGTCCTGGTTTGGTGTGCCGCAAACTTCAAGTTTACCACCTTTATGAACGCAAAGCCAAGCCCATCCAGAACCAAACTGAGTTGCAGCAGCTTTAGCAAATTTTGCTTTAAATTCTTCAAAAGAACCAAAAGCTTTATCAATAGCCTCTTCAAGTTCGCCTGTTGGCTCGCCTCCGCCTTTTGGCGAAAGAATAGTCCAGAAAAGGTTGTGGTTGTAAAAACCTCCACCGTTGTTTCTAACAGCAGCGTTAGAAAGGTCAAGGTTAATAAGTATATTTTCTATAGTTTTACCTTCAAGATCTGTTCCTGCAATTGCAGCGTTTAAGTTGGTTGTATACGCATTATGATGCTTTGTGTGGTGAATCTCCATTGTTTTGGCATCAATATGTGGTTCCAGGGCGTCATATGCGTATGGAAGTTTTGGTAATTCAAAGGCCATAATATCGGTAGTTTAAAAGATTAATATTAATTTTAAATCCAAATTTACAGATTTTAAGGTTTAGAATAAATAACTTTTTGTTATAATTTCCTGCTTTAAAATTTAAAACATTCATTATAAGTGCATAAAACTGCTTTTTCCATATATAATGCTTCGGCTGGTTCGGGTAAAACCTACACTCTGGTAAAAGAGTACCTGCGCATACTTTTACAAAGTTCAACAGATGATGCTTACCGAAAAATTCTTGCCATAACGTTTACCAATAAAGCGGTGCAGGAAATGAAGGGGCGTATTATTCTAAATCTTTCCGATTTTTCTAAAGAAGATTCGGGTACACGTGCCGATGCCTTAATGAAAGTACTTTCTGCAGAGACAGGATTGTCTATCGCTACAATAAAAGATAAGTCGCGATCTATTATAAAAAACATCATCCATAATTATGCGGCGTTTGATATTTCTACGATTGACCGTTTTACGCATAAGGTAATACGAGCTTTTGCACACGATCTTAATTTATCGGTATCTTTTGATGTGTCTTTGGAGACCGACAGCCTTTTGCAGGAAGCGGTAGATGCCATCATCGCAAAGGCGGGAGAAAATGATGTTCTTACTGCGCTTTTGGTTGATTTTTCATTAGATAAAACCGACAACGATAAAAGCTGGGATGTTACGTACGAACTTTTTGAAACCGGAAAACTACTGATTGACGAAAATAACCGTAATGAATTAGGTCAGTTTAAGGATAAAACTATTGAAGAATTTCTTTTTATAAAGGAGAAGCTAAAACAATCTGTCGCTTCGCTAGAGGCAGATAATGTTGCTGTTGCTGCAGAAATGTTTGCCTTAATAGATAGCAGGGGGATAGATCATAAGTCTTTTTCCCGCGGAACGTTTCCAAATCATATTGGTTATATACGTGATAATACATTGCAAAGCAGCCATAAGCGTTTTCATGAGTTTGACGATGTCCAGATAAATAAAACAGCAAAAGACCGAGATGTTATAGAGAGTATAATACCGGAACTGCTTGCATTACTTTTAAAAGCATATAAAAATTACGAGAAGCGTAACTTTTACCAGGCGTTTCTTAAAAATATTACGCCACTATCGCTGCTTAATTCAATCGGGCAGGAGCTGGAACGTATCCAGAAAGAACAGAATGTACTTTCGATATCAGAATTCAACGCAATAATTCACAGGGAAATTCAGAATCAGCCGGCACCTTTTATATATGAGAGACTGGGTGAACGCTACCGCCACTTTTTTATCGATGAATTTCAGGATACATCGCAAATGCAATGGAATAACCTTGTTCCGCTTATTGACAATGCGCTTTCATCTGAAGATTTATTAGGCGACCGCGGATCGTTAATGATTGTGGGCGACCCTAAACAGTCTATTTACCGTTGGCGCGGTGGTAAGGCAGAACAGTTTATAGAGTTGGGTAAAGAAGAGTTTAACCCATTCTCAAATCCGGATAAACAGATATTAAACCTTGCGTCTAACTTTAGGAGTTACAGCGAGGTGATTGACTTTAATAATAAGTTCTTTTCTTTTCTTTCGGGAGAATTTGAGAACGATGACTATAAAACAATGTATGCTGCCAGCGGGCAGGAAGTTAATCCTAAAACCGGGGGCTATGTAAATATATCCTTCATTCCGGAAATTCAACAGGAACTGGAGGAAGAGACTGATAAAGACACTATATATCTTGAAGCTACATTGGCTGCCATTAATAAGGCTATTGCTAATGGGTTTACGTATAAAGATATTGTGTTACTAACGCGTAAGCGAACGCCCGGAGTTCTTTTGGCAAATTATCTTACCGAGCAGAACATACCTATATTATCATCTGAAACACTACTTATTGAAAATGCCACCGAGGTTAAGCTGATTGTTAACCTGTTGCGCTATCTTAAGACTAATGAAAATATAGAGGCAAAAGCACACTTTTTATACTTTGCAGCAACTACTCAAAGTAGTATTGCTGTACATGATTTTATAGCCGAAGGTATGGCGCAGCCTACCGAGGAGCACCTTGAAAAATGGCTGGCGTTATACAATATAAATATATCGTTTAAAAATTGCCGTAAGCGATCGCTGTATGAAGCGGTAGAAACCATTGTTGATGCTTTTGTAAAAGAGAAAAGTAACCAGAGTTATGTGCAGTATTTCCTTGACCTTGTGTTGGAGAGGGATATGCGCACGCAATCTGGTATTGCAGATTTTCTTGATTACTGGGATAATAACGGATCGCGATTTAGTATTCCTTCGCCGGAAGGTAACGACGCGGTGCGTATTATGACTATTCATAAATCTAAAGGTCTGGAGTTTCCGGTGGTTATCTTTCCGTTTGCCGAGGAAGATTATAGCCGTTCGCCACGCAGCAAGATGTGGCTGGAACTGGATGATACTACGTTTGAGTTTCAGAAAGCCCTGGTAGACAGTAATAAGGATGTTGCCCAGTATGGCGAGAAAGCATCAGAACTTTACTTTATTAAATCGCAGGAAGAGTTGTTGGATAACATTAATATATTATACGTAGCGCTTACCCGTGCTGAAGAACAACTGTATATTATAAGCAATAGGAACTTTACAAGTAAGGGGGAGTTGACCAATAATATGTCGTCTTACTTTATAAAGTACCTGATGCAGATGCAACTTTTTGATAACCAAATTGCCGAATATGAGTTTGGAGATAGTAAGAAACTATCTGATCAATCAGAAATTCAGGAACAGCAGAAAAACATTAAGGTAGTAGCAGAACGCTTTAGTCCGCGTGGGGTTAAAATCGCGCAGCGTGAATCGCTCATGTGGGGTACGGCAAGACTACAGGCTATAGAGTTTGGTAATGTAATGCACGAAATACTATCCTTTATAAAAACGGAGAATGATATTCCGCTTGCGCTGATAAAGGCTATCGAAGACGGATTAATAGTACGCAGCCAAAAAGATGAGGTCGAGAAAACCTTAAAAGCGGTTATATTCCATCCGGAACTGAATGTTTTCTTTGCTGAAGGTAACACCATTTATAATGAACAAAGCATTATCCGTCATGAAGTGCAGACCATAAAACCCGACAGGGTTGCTATAAATGGTACAACCGCCTTGCTACTGGATTATAAAACGGGAGTACATCAGGCAAAGTACGCCGCTCAGCTGGCGTCTTACCAACTGGCACTGGAAGAAATGGGATTGCAGGTGGTGAAAAAAACACTAGTATATATAGGTGAAGATATAAATGTGGTAAATTTGCCGTAGCGTACGATTTTTTGTCAGGCGTGGCGCACAACAAACTTAGTAAAACAACAAACCCAAAATAAAAATGTACGGAAAGATCAAAGAACATCTGGCTGCCGAGCTGGATACAATAAGAGAAAACGGACTTTATAAAAAAGAGCGTATTATCGCTTCGCCACAAGGCGCAGAGATTACATTAGATTCAGGACAGAAAGTATTAAACTTTTGCGCCAACAATTATCTTGGGCTGTCTTCGCACCCGGAAGTAATTGAGGCTGCAAAAGATGCACTGGATACACACGGATTCGGTATGTCTTCTGTACGTTTTATTTGCGGTACACAGGATATTCACAAACAGCTTGAAAAAGAGGTTGCTGATTTTTACGGAACAGAAGATACTATATTATATGCTGCAGCATTTGATGCTAACGGTGGTGTATTTGAACCTTTATTAGGAGAAGAAGATTGTATTATATCAGACAGTCTTAACCATGCTTCTATTATAGATGGTGTTCGCCTGTGTAAAGCGGCGCGTTACCGTTATACCAATAACAATATGGAAGAGCTGGAGCAGCAGCTTATAAAAGCTACTGAAGAAGGCCGTCGTTTTAAACTTATTGTTACAGATGGTGTTTTCTCTATGGATGGGCTTGTAGCTCCGCTTGATAAGATTTGCGACCTTGCTGATAAATATGATGCTATGGTAATGGTAGATGAATGCCATGCTGCAGGTTTTATTGGTGCTACCGGAAAAGGTACACTTGAAGCTAAAGGTGTAATGGGCAGGGTAGATATTATTACAGGTACTTTTGGTAAGGCACTTGGCGGTGCGATGGGTGGATACACAACTGCTAAGAAGGAAATTATTGAAATACTAAGACAACGTTCAAGGCCGTACCTTTTCTCAAACTCGCTTGCGCCGTCTATTGTTGGGGCTTCGCTAAAAGTGTTCGAACTGCTTAAAAAAGATACTAGCCTTAGAGATAAGCTGGAGTGGAATACCAATTACTTTAAAGAAGGTATGAAGAAAGCCGGCTTTGATATTATTGATGGAGACTCTGCAATTGTACCCGTAATGCTTTACGATGCAAAATTGTCTCAGACAATGGCTGACGAACTACTTAAAAAAGGAATATACGTAATAGGGTTCTTTTTTCCTGTAGTTCCAAAGGACAAAGCAAGGATAAGAGTGCAGCTTTCAGCGGCTCATACACAGCAACATTTAGACCATGCAATTGCTTCGTTTACAGAAGTTGGGAAAGCATTAACTATAATTTAACGACATTTTAGAGACATACGTAGGATAAATTTTAATAAAACGTTTTGCTGTTCGATTTTAACAAAGTAAATTTGTCATCATATAACCTTTGTAATTAAAATAAAGTATGAAACATCTTAACAAACTATTCGTTGCTGCACTTATGGCTCTGAGCTTTAATGCACAGGCGCAGGACGAAGACAACCCATGGGCCATCGGCTTTGGTGTAAATGCGGTTCACACTCGTTTTGGAGCTGCTACAGATTTCGATAACAAATTTGACAAATTCTTCAAAACTGAAGAATGGAATGTACTTCCGTCTGTGTCTTATATTACCGTATCGAGACACGTAGGCGACAATTTCTCAATTGGTATAACAGGATCTGTTAATAAAGTTGATGTTATTCTTAGAGATCAACTAGGTAGTATTCAAACAATACAGAAAGTAAATGTTGACGATCTTACTTACTACGGAGCTGATGCAGTTATTAAATACAGCATCCTTCCTAAAAGCTGGTTTAACCCTTACATCCACGTTGGTGGAGGTTACACGTGGTTAGATAACCAAGGTAACGGTACAGTTAATGGTGGTATTGGTTTTAACTTCTGGTTTACAGAAAATGTTGGACTTACAGTGCAATCAACTTACAAACATTCATTCGAAGATCAGGCGGAAGCTAATGTGCCAAGACACCTACAGCACTTTGCTGGTCTTACATTCAAATTTGGTGGAAAAGATACAGATAAAGATGGTATCTATGATAAAGACGATCTTTGTCCTGAAGTACCAGGTCTAAAAGAATTCCAGGGATGTCCTGATACAGATGGTGATGGTATTCCAGACAAAGATGACGCATGTCCTGAAGTAGCTGGTCCTAAAGAATTCCAAGGATGTCCTGATACAGACGGTGATGGTATTCCTGATAAAGATGACGCATGTCCTGAAGTAGCTGGTCCTGCTAGCCTACAAGGATGTCCTGATACAGACGGTGATGGTATCGCTGATAAAGATGACAAATGTCCGGATGTTGCTGGTCCTAAAGAAAACGCAGGTTGCCCTTGGCCAGATACTGACGGTGACGGTGTACTAGATAAAGATGATCTTTGTCCAGATGTTAAAGGTACTGCTGCTAACCGTGGTTGTCCTGAAGTAACTGAAGAAGTTATCAAAAAACTAAACGAGTACGCTAGAACTATCCTATTCAACAGTGGTAAAGCGACTTTCAAAAACGAAACATTCGCAGTTCTTGAGAATATGAACAAAATATTCAAAGAATACCCAGCTTCAAGATTTATCCTTGAAGGACACACTGACAGTGATGGTAGCAACGCACTTAACCAGACGCTATCTGAAAACAGAGCAGCTGCAGTTAAAACTTGGTTAGTTGAGAATGGTATCGCTGCTGACAGACTAAGATCTGTAGGATTTGGTGAAACTAAACCAATTGCATCTAACAAAACTGCAAAAGGTAAAGCTCAAAACAGAAGAGTTGAAGTTAAGCTTATCAAAGAATAAGTAAACATTCAAAATAAATGAGGAAGCGTCCCCGATTTTTCGGGGACGTTTTTTTATTTTTACCCCATGGCAAATGTAACTTTCCTTGATAAGCTCAGTACACAACTAATTCATGATTTTGGTAATAACCTTCCCGATGCAGTAGTAGTACTGCCTAATAAAAGGGCAAGGATATTTTTGCTTGAAGCCCTTAAAAAGCAATTGGATGTTACCGTGTTTGCTCCTGAAATCATCAGTATTGAAGATTTTGTGCAGAATGTATCGGGTATCCGCTCTATAGATGCTATAGAATTGTTATTTGAATTTTACTCGCTTTACATTGGACTTACGCCAAAAGAAAAGCAACAGCCTTTTGAAACCTTTGCCAACTGGGGTAAAACACTGCTTCAGGATTTTAACGAGATAGACCGTTATCTTTTAAATCCGGCGCACGTGCTTACCTATCTTGAAAACATACAGGAAATAGAACACTGGGCGGTAGATGTAGATAAACGCACTACCATGATAGAGAATTATCTGGAGTTCTGGAAACTGCTTCCGTCATACTATAATTCACTTTATGCGCATTTGTTAGAAAAAGGTGCAGGTTACCAGGGATTAATTTACCGTGAAGCCGTAAATAACATCCACCACTTCTCTAATGCCTTTACAAAAGGGCAAATGGTATTTGCCGGATTCAATGCGTTAAATGCTGCCGAAGAAAAAATCATACAACATTTAATGTCTGTTGGGCAGGCAAAAATATATTGGGATATCGATAATGCTTTCCTGAGTGATCCGTATCATGATGCAGGGTTGTTTATACGCCGTTTTAAAAAAGAATGGAAACAATACTCATCGCAATCATTTGAATGGATTACGGATGAATTCAGCCAGCCTAAAAACATACACATTATTGGTACGCCAAAGACTGTTGGTCAGGCCAAAATAGCAGGAGAGTTGGTAGAGCAATTTCAAAACGAAGGACACAGCCTTGACAAAACTGCTCTGGTACTTGGTGAAGAAAGTATGCTTATACCCTTGCTGTACAGTTTGCCAAAAAGTGTTGGTGCACTCAATATCACTATGGGTTACAGCAGCCGAAACAATCCGGCGCAGCTGCTTATTCAAAAGCTGTTTAAGCTGCATACCAATGCTATCAACCGGAATGAAAAAAGCTATACGCTATATTACCGCGAAGTACTCGATGTACTTACGCATCCTTTAGTTGAACCCTACTCGGGGGCGAGCGAGCTTATAGAAGCTATTAACCGTAATAACTTTACCTTCTTTTCGCATACTAAGCTTTTTGAGCTTCATGCGGATGCATCGCCGTTTTTCCGATTGTTATTTGAGCGGTGGGATACAAGTGTAGGCGATATATTGGCACGATTGTCTGATATTCTAGTAGCGCTGAAGGGATTTATGAGTACAGATGAAGAAGAGGATAAAATAGCCAAGGCATTTTTGTATTCTATCTTTAAAGTGGTAAATAAGCTTATTAATTATCACGATGCACATCCGGAGATGAGCAATCTTACGGTGCTTTATTCTATATACAAACAGGTGATCGATCTTGCCGAGGTTTCGTTTGAAGGAGAACCGTTGTCGGGATTGCAGATCATGGGGGTTTTAGAAAGCCGTGTGCTTGATTTTGAGAATGTAATTATTACATCTATGAATGAAGGAAAATTCCCGGCGGGTAAAACGCAGAATTCATTTATTCCTTATGATGTAAAACGCGAACTGGGATTGCCAACATACAAAGAAAAAGATGCTATTTACAGTTTTCACTTTTACCACCTTCTTATGCGGGCTAAAAACGTGTACCTGCTTTACAATACCGAAAGTGAAGGTCTTGATGCAGGTGAACGCAGTCGTTTTCTAACCCAACTGGAAATTGAAAAGAAACCAAATCATAACCTGACTACCGAAATTTACAATGCAGTGCTTCCGCCAAAAGCGTATGAACCTATGGTGGTGCCAAAAACCGAAAAGGTTATGGAACGCCTTAAGGAAATTGCGACAGTAAAAGGATTTTCACCATCGGCATTAACGGGTTATATCCGTAATCCTATGCAGTTTTATTACCAAAGGGTATTGCGTATTCGTGAGGCAGAGGAGGTAGAGGAAAGCATAGCTTTAAATACGTTGGGAACAATTATTCACGGTGCGTTAGAGAAGCTGTACACGCCATATATTGATAAATTTCTTGCGGTACACGATATTGATAACATGGTTGCCCTTGCCGATGATGAGGTTATGGTGCAGTTTAAGGGAGTGTATAAGGAAGGTGAAATTAAAAAAGGGCGTAACCTTTTGGCCTTTGAAGTTGCTAAACGTAACGTACATAATTTCCTGAAACAGGAAAAAAACAGTATTGCCGGCGGCGATGCTATCAAAATATTGGCGTTAGAACATAAATATGATCGTTTGTTAGAAGATAGCCGCCTGCCATATCCTGTAATGATATCGGGTAATATTGACCGTATTGAAGAGCGAAATGGTCGTATTCGTATTACCGATTATAAAACCGGAAAAGTAGAGAAGGGGAATCTGGTGCTTAAAACCTGGGATGGACTTTCGGCAGATTTGAAAAATGAAAAGATAATCCAGTTGCTTACATACGCTTTTATGTATGAACCTTTAGGTAAAGGGATGGAAACCGAAGTTGGTATTATCTCTTTTAAAAACATGAAAAACGGATTCATGCATTTTTGTTTTAAGGATGGTTTCGACAGGTCGGCACCAGTTCAGGATTTTATTGATTCAGCTATGCTTGAAGAATTTAAAACCCAATTGGTAATACTGATAAATGAGATTTTGAATGCAGATATTCCTTTCGAGGAGAAGATACAGTAGCGAGTGTTCAGTTTTCAGTATTCCCATTGGGACGCGGATGACGCGAATTCGGCGTCATTCTTTCATTTCAACGAGGAGAAATCTCTTTTAGATTCTTCGACTCCGCTGCGCTACGCTCAGAATGACAAACTGGGGATAAATAGTATTAACACCCCTTAAAAAACTCAAGGGTTTGTTTTAGCAAATCCTCCCTGCATTCAATATGGCTCATGTGTCCGTATGGATGGGTAATGAGTTTAACCTCTGTGCCCTCGATTTGATCGACGTGTTCGTCATAAACAAGACTTTGGTCGTGTTTGCCAAGAACCAAAAGAATAGGGTAGGGCGCAAAGTGCAGTATTACTTCGCGGTCTTTGCGTATTTTCATGCCCTCTAAAGCGGCAACAATACCCTGAAGCGGGGTCTTTACGGCCTGCTCACGTAGTGCTTCTATATCGGCGGCAAATCGTTCTCTGTTCTCTTCGCTAAAGAGGTTTGCAATGCTCATGCGTACAAAAGCAGTGTAATTCTGTTTTACAGCTTTAATAGCGCGGTCACGGTTGGCTTTACGATCATCACTATCGGCACGTGCGGTAGAATTCTGCAATACCATTCCTTTAATCATATCGGCATATAATTCGGCGAATGCCAATGCTACATACCCCCCCATAGAGTGTCCCATGAATATGGCTTTGCGTATACGCAGCTCGTGTAGAACCGCATGTACTGCATCGGCCATGTCTTCCATTGTGTGAACATAGCCCAGGCATTCTGTTTCGCCATGTCCAAGAAGGTCTATGGTGATAACCCTATATTTTTTAGTATACTGATCTACAAAAAAATCCCACATGGTACTGTTTTCCAAAAAGCCATGCAGCATAACAATAGCAGTACCTTTTCCGGTATCGGAATAAGCGAGGTTGATATTTTTGTAGTTTAAGAGTTTCAATGTTGTTGAGTTTATGGTTTCATCCAGTTCGTCATTGCAAGGAGGAACGACGAAGCAATCTTTTTAGATTGCCGCACTCCGCTGCGCTGCGTTCGCAATGACATACTGTGCGTATAGTACTGTTTGCAAAAATACTTCATTCATATGAATTAGAATACTAACAAAAACAAAAAACGGCTCACAATAGTAAGCCGTTTACTGTCTAGTAGGGACGTTGCATTGCAACGTCTCTACAGTATGGAATTAAAATTATTTAAAAGATTTAGATTGCCATACTCAGCTTCGTTGCGGTCGCAATGACATCAGCTTTGTAAAGAATGAGTAAGAACAAACTGCGACTGAATGTTTCAAACTAATTATGCATTCATCAAACTCTCAATTTCTTCTGCTTCAATAGGTATGTTGCGCATCAGGTTGAAAGGTTCGCCGCTTGGTTGGATAACCACGTCATCTTCAAGGCGGATACCAAAGCCTTCTGCCGGAATATAGATTCCCGGTTCAACGGTAAATACCATGTTAGCTTCCATTGGTTGTACCAAAAGTCCGTAATCATGCGTGTCAAGTCCCATGTGGTGCGATGTACCGTGCATAAAGTACTTTTTATATGCCGGCCAGTCCGGGTTTTCATTCTGAACGTCAGCTTTGTCCAGAAGTCCAAGGCCAAGAAGTTCAGATGTCATTATTTTACCTACTTCAAGGTGGTATTGTTTCCAAAGTGTACCCGGAACAAGCATTTTTGTAGCTTCATTCTTCACGCGAAGCACTGCGTTGTAAACTTCTTTTTGCCTGTCTGTAAAACGGCCGTTAACCGGAATAGTACGGCTAAGGTCGCTTGAGTAGTTGGCGTATTCGGCAGCAACATCAAAAAGGATAAGGTCACCGTCTTTACATTGCTGGTTGTTTTCTACATAATGTAATACGTTGGCATTGTTGCCAGAAGCAATAATAGGCCCGTAAGCAAACCCTTTAGAACGGTTACGCACGAACTCATGAAGCAATTCTGCCTCAATTTCGTATTCCATAACACCCGGTTTTACAAAACCAAGAATACGGCGGAAACCTTTTTCGGTAATAGTACACGCTTCTTGTATCAGGTCAATTTCTTCGGTTTCTTTTATAGAACGAAGCCTTTGCAGGATAGGGTTACTTTTGGCAACCTGGTGCGCAGGATATTTCTCTTTCCACCACTTGATGAAACGGTCTTCTCGCGTCTGCGTCTGAACTGACGAACGGTAATGCTCGTTGGTATTGATATAGATAATGTCGCAATACGTCATAATTTCGAAAAGCACTTTTTCAAAATCCTGAAGCCATTGGATGTTTTTAATGCCTGAAACTTCGGTAGCACGCTCTTTAGTTAGCTTTTCGCCTTCCCAAATGGCAATGTGCTCGTTGGTTTCGCGAACAAAAAGTATTTCACGCAGGTGCTCGTAGGGAGCATCCGGGCAAAGCAGCAATATACTTTCTTCCTGGTCGGCGCCGCTTAGATAAAAAATATCACGGTGCTGTTGGAAAGGCATTGTGCTGTCGGCGCTTATAGGGTAAATGTCGTTAGAATTGAATACCGCAACGCTTTTAGGTTTTATCTCTGCCATAAATTTTTTACGGTTCTTGATGAACAGGTTACGGTCTATCTGATGGTATTTCATGATATAAAGTTTTAATCCGGATACCAAAAGTACTAAGATTATCGCGAAGTAGACTCTTAAAATTTATTATGCGGAGAAAAAGGACTCTATTCTCCGCATACTTTGCGGAGATTAATCGTATATTTACCGCAAAGCTTTATTTATGAGTGAGTATATCTATCAAAACAAATACTGGCCAGTGTTTAAATGGAACAGTGAATCATTACTTCCGCTTTTAGGAAAAGTAAGAAGTTTGCAGGGTAGACTTATTGGTAAGATGGACGGCTTAGGTTTCGATCTTAAAAATGAAGCTTCGGTTGAAATAATTACTCAGGATGTACTCAAGTCTTCTGCAATTGAAGGAGAATTGCTTGATCCTGCACAAGTACGCTCATCCATTGCAGTGCGGCTCGGTGTTGAAATACCGGGAATTATTGCATCTGATAGAAATATAGATGGGATAGTTGATATGATGCTTGATGCTACGCAGCATTTTTCTAAAGAATTAACTGAAGAAAGGCTTTTCGGTTGGCATCATGCAATGTTTCCATCGGGAAGGAGTGGTTTGTATAAAATAGTTTCGGGAAACTGGCGAGACGATGCCAACGGCCCTATGCAGGTTATTTCAGGGTCATTTTCAAAGCAGAAAGTGCATTTTGAAGCGCCACCCGCCATATCTATTTCTAAAGAAATGAAGCTATTTATAAACTGGTTTAATGACAACATTGAGCTCGATGCTGTTATTAAAGCGGGTATCGCTCATTTGTGGTTTGTGACATTGCATCCTTTTGATGACGGTAATGGAAGGATTGCACGGGCGATAGCAGATATGCAAATGGCGAGAGCCGATGGTATACCGCAACGTTTTTACAGTATGTCGTCGCAAATACAAAAGGATAGAAAAATATATTATGAAATTCTTGAGCGTACCCAAAAAGGTGATCTTGATATAACGGAATGGCTTGAATGGTTTCTTTTACTGTTATATGATGCTATAGAAGCGTCAGAAATCACCCTAAATAGTATAGTGTTTAAGCATAGATTCTGGGATATAAACCGTACACAGATTGATAATAAACGTCAGCAATTGATGCTTGAAAAAATGTTAGATGGTTTTGAAGGTAACCTTACTACTGCTAAATGGGCAAAAATTACCAAGTCTTCTCCTGACACTGCCTTACGTGATATAAACGATCTTATTGCAAAACATATTTTACGCAAGGCTGAAAGCGGTGGAAGAAGTACTAATTATGAACTTGTAAAATAACTACTCCACCCACTTGTAATACCTTGCGCCTATTAAATTCGGAATTTCTTTTTCTATACTGTCTAGTACCCATTCGCCTGATGGCGCAAGCAGGCTTTCTTTCTGTTCTTTTTTGTGGAGTTTCAGGTAGCTTTCGAAATCAATCTCGTTGCTTTCGGCCAGGGTTTTGAATAATTGTGCGTTTTGTGCGGCAATTTTCCATCCTTTCTGTAATATGCCTTCAAATACTTTTGATTTCGATCCGCTGCCGTAAGCAAGGAAGCCGATCTTTTTTCCTGTAATATCTGTTCCTTCAGTGGCAAAATGGCTTAAAGCTGACAGGAACCCCATAAATACAGAACCTGTATACAGGTTGCCTATAAGGGATGACGCAGGTTCGGCAGGCTGTAGTTTCTGATTAACGAAGTTTCTATAATCGTCAGATTTTGCTATTTCTTTTACTTTTGTTTGATAATTTACTGCATCTTCTTTACCTGTAAGCAGTGGAGTGTCCGCGTCGAGCGCGAAGATCTCAGAAAACATCCTTCTTCCCTGATACGCGTAGGGAAGGTGCATAATGATGCTTTCCCATGTATTATATAAAGAGCCTTTAGTGTTTGTAGCTTCTTTAAAACGGTAGTAGGCTTCGCGGGTACGGTCGGTATAACATTGATTAGAATATTGCCCGTCAAACACCGGTTGGTCTTTATGAATTTCTATTTCGGCTTCAAGATTGTCAAACCAAGGCTCATTAGTGTTGATTCCACTAATTTCTTGTTTGCTGATAGTTCTGTACGGCTTAAAGAAATCAAAAACCCCTTTAGTGCTTACAGCCCAATCGTTGCTTATGCTAATAATTGCTGGGTTGGCCGTAACCAGTATAGCCAATGCTCCTGCGCCCTGCGTATATTCTCCCGTTGATTCCAGATCATACTTTGCGATATCTGTAGTAACAACGATAGCTTTTTTGGTTGGGTTTAGTTTAATAAAGTCCAGGCAGTTTTGCAGGGCGTCTACACCGCCAATGCAGGCGAAGGTAAAATCTACCGTATCGCAATTACTAAACGTGCCTTCGCCAAATTTTTGCTCCATCAGTGCCGTTAAGAAAGATCCAATAGGCTTAGAGCTGTCTATTCCGCTTTCGGTACCCACATAAATCCGCGCAATCTCAGCCGGATCGATATTGTTTTGGGTAATAAGTTTAGTAAGTGCATTTGCGCCAAAAACCACAGCATCCTGATGTATGTCGGGTAGCGTCATTTTTAATAATCCCAGTCCTTTTTCAAGTTTATCAGGATCTATGTTTCTGGCTTTTGCCAATGTTTTTATAGGTAAGTGAAGTTTGGCAATGTTAAAAGCAATGGCGTCTATTCCGGTGGTCATTCGTGTAGGTTTAAGGGACAAAATTAATTATCAGGAATTACATAGAAGGTGTTAAAAAAGGTTAATGTTTTATTTTTGGCAATTCCTGAAAATTTAAACTTTATTTTTCGCAATTATGCAAATTATCAACCGTTGATAATGCCTATTTTTGCATTGCAATTATTACAATCAAATCTATCATGAAATTATATTCTCTTATAGCGGTTATAGTATTTACATCTTTTGCCAGTGCGCAGGACAAACAGCCGTATCAATTATTCGATAAAAAGGGAAAAGCCACTACCTATAAAAAGTTAGTAAAAACTGCCGGAGATGCAGAAGTTGTATTTTTTGGCGAACACCACGATAATTCGGTTATTCATTGGCTGGAGTTGGAACTTACTAAAGACCTTGCCGAAACAAAAAGCCTTGTGCTTGGCGCGGAAATGTTAGAGGCTGATAATCAAAAGCAACTGGACCAATACCTTAAAGGAGAAATCAATCAAAAAGTATTCGACTCTACAGCGCGTTTATGGAATAACCATAAAACCGATTACAAGCCATTGGTTGACTTTGCAAAAGAAAAACACTTTCCGTTTATAGCTACCAACGTGCCCAGGCGTTATGCGAGCAAAGTTTATAAAGGCGGTTTCGAATCGCTTAGCGGTTTATCTGCCGAAGAAAAAACATGGATTGCCCCATTACCAATTGCTTATGATGCTACTTTACCGGGCTATGTAAAAATGCTTGAAATGAGCGGAGGCCATGGCGGTGATAACCTGCCTAAAGCACAAGCGGTTAAAGATGCTACTATGGGTTATTTTATCGCAAAAAATCTAAAGCCAAATACAGTTTTCGTTCATTATAACGGAACGTACCACAGCGATAATTATGAGGGTATAAACTGGTATCTTAAAAAGGCAAAACCGGGAGTAAAAATTGTTACTATTGCGGCAGTATCTCAAAAAGATGTTTCCAAACTTGAAAAAGAGCACCTTAATCTTGCCGATTTTATACTGGTTGTAGATGAGGATGTAACCAAAACCTACTAATGCAGTATTGATTATTGGATGGTAAAAATTGACATATGTTGCAGATTTTTAGGTGTTTTAGGTGTAAAATGATCTTAAATGTATTTTTAAATTAAAAATACTTCATAAAAATGCCACTTTATACTCATTATAAATTACCCTCAAAGGTTGTAGTGAATACCTTTTTAGCCTTATTTTTGTTTGATTTTTTAAAAACCTTATCTTTTAATCAAATACTATGGCAAAATCTGCACTATTGAAGTCGTCCATTGCTAAAAAATACTGGATGGCTCTGACAGGTTTATTTCTCTGCCTGTTCCTTGTCGGGCACTTAATCGGGAACCTTCAATTAATTTATTCGGATGCACTGCATTTTAACCAGTATGCGTTGTTCATGACAACAAATCCTGCAATTAAGGCGCTTTCGTATTTAACGTACATTTCTATCATTTTTCATGCGATAGATGGTATTTACCTTGCGGTGCAAAACCAAAAGGCAAGGCCGGTTAAGTATGTAATGAACAAGCCGGGCAAAAACACCATCTGGGCTTCCAGAAATATGGCTGTTTTAGGTACGGTAATATTAATTTTCATTGTTACTCACATGGTTAGCTTTTGGGGAAGAATGCATTTTGATAAAGCAATGCCGCTTCAAACGGTAACGATAAATGCGGGAGGTGCGCCTCAGGAATTTTATTTAACTACCAACGGATCTTACGTACCTAAAGCACAGGTTGAGCAGGGACTGGTTAAAATTGAAAACAGGACTGAGTTTTTTGATGCAGGTGCCGGTGTAAAGGTTAACGAAGGGTACAAAGATCTTCACAAGATCACGGTTGAATTCTTTAAAGATCCTAAGTTCGGACTTATAGCGACTATACTATATACAATATCAATGATAGTTCTTGGGTTTCACCTTTACCACGGTTTTGGCAGCGCATTCCAGTCTATGGGTGCCAACAATCCAAAATACAACGGACTTATCAAAAATTTCGGAAAGAGCTTTGCAATCATAGTTCCGCTATTATTTGCTATCATTCCTATTTATATTCACTTTTTTATAAAATAATCAACATCAGTAATTATGTTAGATTCTAAGATACCAGAAGGGCACATATCCGAAAAATGGACTAAATACAAAGACCATTTAAAACTTGTTGCCCCAAATAACAGACCTAAAATTGATGTAATTGTAGTGGGTACCGGCCTTGCGGGTGCTTCGGCTGCTGCTTCACTTGGCGAAATGGGGTATAACGTTAAGGCGTTCTGCTTTCAGGATTCACCACGTCGTGCACACTCTATTGCTGCACAGGGTGGTATTAATGCTGCGAAAAATTACCAAAATGATGGTGACAGTGTTTATAGGCTGTTTTATGATACGATAAAAGGAGGCGATTACAGGGCACGTGAAGCTAACGTTCACCGTCTTGCAGAAGTTTCAGGAAATATTATTGACCAATGTGTTGCTCAGGGTGTTCCTTTTGCACGTGATTACGGCGGAATGCTTGACAACCGTTCGTTTGGTGGTACACAGGTACAACGTACATTTTATGCTGCAGGACAAACAGGTCAGCAGCTTTTATTAGGTGCTTACTCTGCTTTATCAAGACAAATTGGTGTTGGTAACGTACAGATGTTTAACCGTCACGAGATGCTTGATATCGTTAAGGTAGACGGCAAAGCGCGCGGAATTATAGCACGTAACCTTATTACAGGTGAAATTGAAAGACATTCAGCGCACGCGGTGATCATCGCTTCAGGTGGTTACGGTAATGTATACTTCCTTTCTACAAACGCAATGGGAAGTAACGTAACGGCTGCTTGGAAAATACATAAAAAAGGTGCTTATTTTGCTAACCCTTGTTTCGTGCAGATTCACCCTACGTGTATTCCTGTACACGGTGAGAACCAGTCTAAGCTTACCCTTATGTCTGAGTCACTTCGTAACTCAGGGCGTATTTGGGTTCCTAAGAAAAAAGAAGATGCTGAGGCTATTCGTGCAGGTAAAATGAAGCCGACGGAAATTGCTGAAGCTGACAGGGATTATTTCCTTGAAAGAAGATACCCTGCTTTTGGTAACCTTGTGCCACGTGACGTAGCATCAAGAGCTGCTAAAGAGCGTTGTGATGCCGGTTTTGGTATCGAAGCAAATGCTACAAACGAAGGTGTATACCTTGACTTCTCTTCAGAGATCATTAGTAAAGGTAAACAAACCGCTTATGCAGCAGGTAATCACCATCCTTCGGATGAAGAGGTTATTAAACTTGGTAAGGCATGGTTAGAAGAGAAATATGGTAACCTTTTCCAGATGTACCAGCAGATTACAGCTGAGAATCCTTACGAATTACCAATGAAGATTTACCCTGCGGTTCACTATACTATGGGTGGTGTTTGGGTTGATTATAACTTACAGAGTACTATTCCGGGCTGTTTCGTAGCCGGTGAAGCTAACTTCTCAGACCACGGTGCTAACCGTCTTGGTGCATCTGCACTAATGCAGGGTCTTGCAGATGGTTACTTCGTGCTGCCTTATACTGTATCTGATTATCTTGCTAACGACATCCGTACAGGTAAGATATCTACAGACCTTCCTGAGTTTGTGGAGGCAGAAAATGCTGTTAAGTCGCAAATTGACTCTTTCCTTAATAATAACGGTACTAAATCTGTTGATTACTTCCATAAAAAACTTGGACATATTATGTGGAACAAAGTTGGTATGGGCCGTAATGAGCAGGGACTAAAAGAAGCTGTTGTGGAAATTGACGCTTTAAGGGCTGAGTTCTACAAAGAAGTTTATGTACCGGGATCTGCTAACGAACTTAACCCAGAACTTGAGAAAGCAATTCGTGTTGCCGACTTTATGGAACTTGGCCAGCTTATGGCAATGGATGCTTTACAACGTAAAGAATCTGCCGGCGGTCATTTTAGGGAAGAATATCAGGATTCTGAAGGTGAAACCCTTCGTGATGACGTGAACTTTAATTTCGTAGGTGCCTGGGAATATGGTGGCAGCGATATTAATACTGAAACACTTCATAAAGAAGTGCTTAACTACGAGTACATTAAAATTGCCGCAAGGAACTACAAATAAAATACAAGAGAGATGGCTTCTAATAAAAATATAAATATACACCTTAAAATATGGCGTCAGAAAGATGCCAAAACCAAAGGTAAAATAGAAACGTACAAGCTTGATAACGTTTCTACCGACAGTTCATTCCTTGAAATGCTTGACCAATTGAACGAACAACTGGTTAACAACAGACAGGAGCCTGTAGCTTTTGACCATGACTGCCGTGAAGGTATTTGTGGTATGTGTTCGCTTTACATTAACGGTCAGGCTCATGGTCCGGCTAGTAAAGTTACAACATGTCAGCTGCACATGAGGTCGTTTAAAGATGGTGATACTATCTATGTTGAACCATGGAGAAGTAAAGCTTTCCCTGTAATTAAAGACCTTGTAGTAGACAGAAGTTCTTTTGACAGGATTCAGCAGGCAGGTGGTTTCGTTTCTGTAAATACTTCAGGGCGTACTATTGATGCTAACGCTACCCCGGTACCTAAACACGATGCTGACAGGGCGTTTGAAGCTGCTGCGTGTATTGGTTGTGGTGCTTGTGTTGCAAGCTGTAAAAACGGTTCTGCTATGCTATTTGTTGGTGCTAAAGTTTCTCAGTATGCGTTGCTTCCGCAAGGTAAAGTTGAGGCTTCTCAAAGGGTACTTAACATGGTTAGGCAAATGGACGAAGAAGGATTTGGTAACTGTACAAATACCGGTGCTTGTGAGGTTGAATGCCCTAAAGGTATTTCACTTGAGAACATTGCACGTATGAACAGGGAATACCTTTTTGCAAGCGTAAAATAATACGATCAAGGTTAATTATACTAAAAACGCCTCCGGTAACGGAGGCGTTTTTTTATTATATGTAGCACGTTTTGTTTATTATTGGTTTATCCTCACCCCAGCCCTCTCCAAAGGAGAGGGTGGAACTTCCAATATTTATTCGGGAATGTTATTGAGTGATATCAGCGACGACTCCCTCTCCAAAGGAGAGGGCAGGGGAGAGGAATGGCCTTTAGTTAGGATATTGGCCGCAAAAATACACTAAACTGTTTCTTCCGCTGCGGTAGCAATACCTTCAAGATAGGCAACAAAGTTATCTTCATGGGCTACTACCAATTTTTTACGGATGCGGTAACGGGCGTTTTCTACACCACGTAATGAAATATTAAGCAACGGCGATATCTCTTTGTTGGTAAGGTTCATTTTTACGAAAGCGCATAGCCTTAGTTCCCGTTTGGTAAGGGTTGGGTTCAGTTTTTTGAGTTCTTCGAAGAAGTTATGGTGTATCTTTTCAAAATTAACATCAAACACCTCCATGTATTCCTCACCGATCTTGTGTTGGTTCAGCTTCTGGAAGATCTGAAATAGTTTTTTGCGGGAATCATCATTTTTAACATAGTCCTTTAATTCTTTAAGGTCGTTGGTTATCTCGTTGAAAATATCCTTTTTCTTAATAAGCACCATCGTGTAATTTGCCAGTTCCTTACTATTGTTAAGTACTTCTTCCTGCAAATGTATCTTGTCTTTGTTAATTTGCTCCTTATCTCTTTGCAGGCGTAGCTGCTCAAGTTCCAGTTCCAGTAGTTTTTTTGCCTTTTGCGCCTCTATTTTAGTTTTTAGGTGCTCACGTTCTATTCTCTTCTTAACATAGCGCACAATGGCTATAATAAGCAATACGGTTATAATAGCATACAATGCGAAAGCAAGATTGGTCTGATACCATTTAGGAAGAATAGAGAAGTTATAAACCGTTTCTTTTCCTACTAGTCCGGCGGTATTGCGGCTGCGTACTTTAAAAGTATAATTGCCAGGCCTTAAGTGGGTGTATTCCTTATATGGAATATTCTGCCACGTCGACCAGTTGTTGTCTACATTTTCGAGCATGTAGCTGTACTGAACCTCTGTGCCACGTGTCATTTTCGGTGCTGCGAACTCAAAGCGTAAAATGTCGGTTTGGTTTGGTAATACTTCTGCATCATCCATTTTTGATGTTAAAGGGAGCAGGTTAAATTCCTGATCCTGGGAATAGGATATTTGTGTAAGCACGGTGCTTATAGTACTGCTTGCTCCCGGATTGGCTACGGAATATAAAAACAGTCCGTTTGTGGTACCAAATAGTACATTGTTTCCTGCAAGGTTTACAATGCTTTCCATTCCGCGGTTAAAGCTGCCTTTCATATTTAAGAACAGGTCTTTGTGCAGTTCCGGTTTTTTCTCTGCCGTATAAAAATAACCAGCTTCATCATCCTGAACAAACCATGTCTTATTGCCGGACTGCATCAACTTACGGGTATTCTTTTCGGGATCAAGAATACTATTCAGTGTTTTATCGGGGATAAATTTATTCTGCTTAATATCAAACTTGTAAATACCTGTATTAGTGGTGAAAACAATCTCATTATTCCAGCGTGTAACATTTACGTTGAAGGAAGATAAAAGTCCGTTTTTATTTGTGTAGTGATCTACGGAACTTATCCGCGTATAGGATGGATTAATACGTATCCTAAAAACACCTTTATAGCCGTGACATACCCAATAGGTGTAGGGTTCATCGGCAGGGAGTATATCCCTTGCGGACTCATCAAAACCGGTAAGTTTTTCATGAAGTACCCATTGGTCGCTATTTCTTTCCAGTAGGTATAGTCCGTTGTAGTGTGAAGCCAGATAGAAATTAGGCTTGCTTTTAATGGGTGTAATCTTCCAAAAGCCGCTGACGGTGCCAATGCGTTCTGCCAGGTTGTTTTCTATTTTAAAAACGCCATTATCGTGGCTAACAATTATATCGCCATGCAGTTGTTGTATGGACCATGCCTGGCCGTGCAGATTTTCTATCTTTTTAAAGTCATGGGTGGCGGATGGATTCTTGCTGTTAAAATAGGAGTAATATACGCCCTGATTGGTTGCGAGATAAATAGTATTATTATACGTGAGAGCATCATACACCGAAGCTTTATTAAACAGATAGGTGTAGGGCGACATAAAGTCGATATATGCCAAGCCATTGTTTTGAAGAATCCATATATTGCCATCTGAAGCTGTTTCTAACTTGTGAATTACAGCATCCTGAAGGTTTTGAAAGATAGCAGGGCTTGGTAAGATCTGCCCGTTGCTGTTAGCCATTATTATTTTCGAACTTAACGTACCAATAAACAAATCGCCGTTAGTATATTTTATTGCTGACGATACATAGTCATGCTGCCCCTGGCTAAACACATTACTTAATAGCTGCAATGTACCTGTAGTTGCGCTTCCCTGATAGATGTTTCCCATTTTGGTGATAATCATCACAATGCCTTGCGAATTACCGGGAAGTATAGATACTATCTCTTCGTTGTTATATTGCTCACGCGGAAATGCTACAACGGGTTCATTGCTACCCGGACTTACTTTTAATATTGCATAATTGGAGTCCTGAATATAATATTCTTTACCAATTAGATTGGAGTAAATAAAAGATGTATTAGCTGGTATATGTGTTGCTATCTTATTCTGAATAATAATAAGCTCGTTGAAAGAACGGCAAAGAACCTTGTCGCCAACAGCGTGAATGTCCCAAATGTTTTCTACATTCTTCCCTTCCAGCTGCAATTCCTCCATAAGCGAATGGTAGCGGTATTTTCCGTTTTTGCTTTTTAAAAGGGTTCCAACTTCGTTATATCCGCCTGCGTAGATCGTTCCGGTAGCATCTATTTCCAGACTTCGTACAGATGAATTATTTGGAAGATTCAGCTTTTGCCAATGCTCCCCATCATAAATTAAAACCCCATCATTATTTCCAAAAAACACATTGCCATTCCTGTCTTCGCACATCGACCAAAATTGTGGATCCGCACTAAAATCGGATCTGGAGTACTGTTTTATCTTTCCCGATAATTTTAATTGTTCTACAGTTGCATTTTGAGCAAATAAGCAGAATTGAAAAAAAAATAGTGAGAAAATAAGGATAAAGTATTTTTTCATGCTGTTTGTTAAATCTTCATTAAGGCGGTGTTAATGGCAAATTTACCGCAAACGTTGTAAATTGATGCTGTAAATACTAAAAATCATTACCTGAAGTGTACAAAACTACTCAAAATATTTTTAATATAAATTTTTGTTATACAAATAGTTGAAAAAAAAAAGTAACTATTTGAGAGTACACTTTTTGTAAATGGTGTAACCAAAGTGTATTGTCTTTTCCTATTGTTAAAGTATGTAGTGATAATTTGGCTTATCTAAAATTTGAATCGAAAACGATTGAAATTATGTTGAAATTGACTAATTCGTAATTAACTCTTTAAGAATTGTTAATAATGCATAAAAAGGTGGTTTTCACAAGTTTAAAATTAACCCTAACCCAACAAATCTTATGCGATTTAAGAACTACTTAATTTTAATGTTTCTGTGTTTCTCAGCAGCAACTTTTGCCCAGGTAAAAGGTACTGTTACAGATTCAGGAACAGGTATGACCCTACCAGGTGTTAATGTACTGGTAAAAGGAGGTCAGGCTAATGCGTCTACCGACATCGATGGTAACTTTACCATTGATGCAAAACAGGGCGATGTTTTAGTATTCTCCTATATTGGATATGCTTCGAAAGAAGTGACTGCTACTTCAGGTACCGTAAATGTAACGCTTGCCGAAGATGCCCAACTGCTACAGGAAGTTGTTGTAGTAGGATATGGTGCTCAAAAGAAACAGGATATTACAGGTGCTGTTGCAGTTGTAGATGGCAAGAAATTTGAAAACCGTGTAAACAATCAGGTAAGTAGCCTTTTGCAAGGTCAAACTGCCGGAGTACAGGTAACTGCTAATGGTGGTAAGCCGGGTGGTGGTTTTAGTGTACGTGTACGTGGTACAAGTTCAATTAGTGCGGGTAGCGACCCTATCTACGTAGTTGACGGTGTTATTACTTCGGATACCCGTTCTCTTAACCCTGCCGATATAGAAACAATGTCTATTCTTAAAGATGCTTCATCAGCGGCTATCTACGGTTCTCAGGGTAGTAATGGTGTTGTAATTATCACAACTAAACAAGGTAAAAGCGAAAAACCGGTACTTACTTACGAAACATATGTAGGATTCCAGTCGTTCTGGAAAAAACAAAGTGTATTGAATGCTGAACAGTATAAAGATCTTCAAATGGAAAGAGGTCTTGGTACTACTCCTGGTTTTTGGGATCAGTACAATAATGACATAAACTGGCAGGATGAAATTTTTAGGACAGGTTTTTCTAACAGCCACCAGGTTTCATTATCTGGAAAAAGCAATAAAACATCATATTATTTAAGTGGGGGTGTTGTTAACCAAGAAGGCGCTGTAAGGAGCTCTGACATGGGGAGAAAAACATTTAAAGTCAACCTTTCTCAGGAAGTAACAGATTGGTTAAAAATCGGAACTAATCTAAATTACGTTGATTATAATGATGTCGATGTTACTGATAACTCAGGTGTTGGTAACGGTGGTGTAATTCTCGGAGTTTTAAACACACCTCAGAACATTGCACGTTATAATGCAGATGGTACATTTACAAGTAACCCTTTCCAAAACTGGGAGAATCCATTATCTAATACAGACGGATCTGAAAGGGCTTACAGAAACCAACGTATTTTTGGTAATGTTTATGGTGAATTTAAATTACTTAAAGGACTTACTTTCAGAACTGCTCTTAACATAGATCATAATGACGCAGCTACAGATTATTTTCTTGATCCGTACAGAACAAGTTATGGTAGGGCAATGAAAGGTATAAGCCGTTATAACACAAACCGTTATAACTATTATATGTATGAAAATACATTTAACTACAAACTTAATATTGCTAAACATTCAATTGAAGCAGTAGCAGGTACTGTATACCAAAAATCGTTGTGGGAGGACTCAAGCCTGGAAACAAGAAACTTTGCGGGAGATGGTGTGCAAACCCCTAATGCAGGATCTACTATTGCAAGTGCTACAGCTACAAAAGCTGAAAAATACAACTCTTCGTTCATTTCAAGGATTAACTACTCTTTTAATGATAAATACCTTTTAACTGCAAACTTTAGGGCTGATGGTTCAAGTGTGTTTGGTCCAAACAATAAATGGGGTTATTTCCCATCGGTTTCCGGAGGTTGGAGAATTTCAAACGAGGAATTCCTTAAAAATGTTGAATCGATCAATGAGCTTAAAGTAAGAGTAGGATGGGGTCTTGTTGGTAACGATAACATTGGTAACTACACATGGTACCAAAGGATAACGCCGGGATCTAACTATCCAATTGGTGGTACAATTCAGCCGGGTAACTATCCAGCATCAATCCAGAATAGTGATTTGAAATGGGAAGCTTCTGAGCAGACTAATATTGGTATAGATATCGCTCTTTTCAAAAACAGGGTGCGTTTTAGTGCAGATGCTTATAGAAAAAGAAGTAAAGACCTTCTATTAAATGTACCACTTCCAAGAACTTCAGGATTTGATAACATCACGATGAATGCCGGTGAAATCGAAAACAAAGGTTTGGAGTTCCAGTTAAGCACTGTTAACTTTGACGGTGCCGATTTTAAATGGAATACAGATCTTAATATTTCATTCAACAGAAATAAGGTTATAAATCTTGTTGGACAAAAAATTAACGACGGTGGAATTGCCGGTAGAGGTGATGCTGTTCTTCTTCAGGAAGGTCAGCCATTAGGTCAGTTCTTCGGTTACCAGTGGGGTGGTGTAGATCCTGGTACAGGAAATGTATATTATATTGCTGCTGATGGAACGTCGACATTTGATCCTACGGAAGCTGATAAAAAGATAATAGGTAACTCTAACCCTGATTTCATATATGGCATTACAAATAACTTTAGCTACAAAAATGTTAGCTTAAATTTATTCTTCCAGGGATCTCAAGGTAATGATATCTTAAATGCTACACGTTTTGATACTGAAAGCATGATCGATTCAAGAAACCAGACTACTGCAGTACTTAGAAGATGGCAAAATCCAGGTGATGTTACAGATGTACCGAAAGTAACCACTGATGGTAGCACTAATAACTCAAGGATATCATCTCATTATATAGAAAATGGTTCTTATTTAAGACTTAAGGCTATAACATTAGGTTATGATTTCTCTAAAACTGCACTTGACAGAATTGGATTAAGCGCACTAAAGTTATATGCTACGGGAGAAAATTTATTTACAATTACTGATTATTCCGGTTTTGACCCAGAGGTTAACTCTTATGGAAACAATAACCGTGTAGGTGGTATTGACTATGGTACATACCCTCAGACAAGGAATATAATATTTGGTATTAGAGCTTCATTATAAAAAAACTGAAAATGAAAATTTTAAATATAAAAACAATTGCTGCATTTATGCTTGCATCGATGATGCTTGCTTCTTGCGATGACAATCTGGATACAGTGCCACTTTCTGAAGGGGTTGCGCAAAACTCGTACGAAACAGGTGACCAGCTTGAGGCAGCACTTACGGGTGTATATGAGTCTTTTCAGGGTAATGACTATTATGTATGGGATCACGTATTGTTTTCAGACGTACGTTCAGACAACCATTATGCAGGTGGAGATAACCCGATGATCTTTCAATTAGACAACATTAATGTAGATGTTAATAATGATAGAGTTTACAATGCATGGTCTGCTATTTATAACGCTATTGCTAAAGCTAACGTAGTTATAGAACAGGCTCCAAATGTGCAAAGGCTTATCACAAACGAAAGAAGAGAGCAAATTATTGGTGAAGCTTATTTTTTAAGAGCTTACCATTATTACACACTTGCTAAACTTTTTGGAGGTGTTCCATTGGTTTTAGAAAGTGTTAAGTCCGGTGATCCTTCGGTGGTAAGAGTACCAAGAGCTACTGAGGAAGAAACGTATAATCAAATTGTTGCCGATCTTAAGTTTGCAGCAGATAAACTACCTAATAGCTATGGTGGTGATGCATCTGTAAACAAAGCACGTGCAACTAAAGGTGCAGCGTATGCAGTACTAGCTAAAGCTTACGCACAGCAGCCTGTTCCAAATTGGGCGGAAGTGCTTAACTATACTAACCTTGTTATAACCAGTCCTGCCGGTTACGATATATTAGGTAGCTACGATCAGTTATTTGACGGTGCGCACTATAACAATATGGAGTCAATACTTGAGATACAGTTTTTAGGTGGAGTAGAAGGTTCATGGGGTCCGCAAATGCATTTACCGGAATCTGTGAGTGGCGATTCTTGGAGAAAATTTGTTACTCCTTCTCATGATCTTATAAACGCTTATGATTCTGAAGGTGATGAAATTCGTAAAAATGCAACAGTACTTTTCGAAAATGCACCTTGGGCAGATGAGTTTTGGGGTAATGCCGTAGGAAGTAATATTCCTTTTGCTTACAAATGGAAACAGGCAATGTCTTGGCAGAGTTCAGACCATATTTACTTATTACGTCTTGCTGATATCATTCTTTTAAGAGCTGAAGCACTTAATGAAACGAACCAGCCCGGTCCTGCTGCAGAATTAGTAAACAAAATTAGGTTCAGGGTAAATCTTGACGAACTGCCTGCTAATGTTGTAGGTTCACAATCGGCTATGAAAATAGCAATCCTTAAAGAAAGAAGGCTTGAACTTGCTCAGGAAGCTCACCGTTGGGATGACCTTGTAAGAAACAATGTTGCTGTACAGACTATGAATGCTGTTCAGGACATTGACCTTAGAAGTGGTAACCCTGTTAACTACGGTATGCAGGAAACAGATGTACTACTACCTATACCACAAAGGGAACGTAACAGAAACCCTAACCTGGGTCAAAACGACGGTTACCCTCAATAATAACATACAAAAATAGTTCACCATGAAGAAATCGTTTGTTTATATAAGTCTTGCTACAATACTGTTTTCCTGCTCGGGCGGTGAAGATGGCGCCGGTAACACAGCACCTCCCGCACCCGTTGCCGAAATAGGAAATGTTATTGGCATTGCCGATGTTTGGGTTACAAACGGTAGCCAGACAAAACTTTTAAGCAAACAGGCTACAGGTGCTTCTATTTATGATAATAATGCGACCGAAGATCCTTCAATTTCTGTTGATTTCTCTCAGCAGTATCAGGAAATTGAAGGCTTTGGTGCCGCATTAACAGGTTCATCGGCAATTGTTATCAATGCTATGACACCTTCCCAAAAAGATGCACTGCTTAAGGATCTTTTCAGCCCGACTGAAGGGATTGGACTTAGCTACCTGCGCCTTACAATGGGAGCATCTGATTTTTCGGCTAACAACTTTAGCTACAACGACGTTGCCGCAGGGCAAACCGATGCAGACTTAGTGAATTTTTCTATCGCGAAAGATGAGACAGATGTAATTCCGGTGCTAAAAGGTATTCAGACCTATGCGCCAAATATTAAAATTATGGGTAGCCCCTGGAGTGCACCGGCATGGATGAAAACCAGCCAGAGCATGAACGGCGGAAGCCTAAAGCCGGAGTGGTACAACAGCTATGGCGACTACTTTGTAAAATACATTAATGCCTATAAGGTACATGGTATTAATATTGATGCGGTAACACCTCAAAACGAGCCACTTCATGAAGTTACTACCTATCCTACGATGAAGATGACGGCTATAGAACAGGCCAGCTTTATTAAAAGCAGCCTTGGTCCTAAACTGAAATCGGCGGGAATAAATACCAAAATTATTGCATACGACCATAACTTCGATATGCCTTCTTACCCAATAGAAGTGTTAAACGACACCGATGCAGCGCAGTATGTTGACGGTTCGGCTTTTCATGCATATGCAGGTAACCCATCGGCAATGACGCAGGTACATGCTGCTTTTCCTAACAAGAACCTGTATTTTACAGAAATTTCGGGTGGAGAATGGAGTACCGATTTTACCAGCAACCTTAATTACAATGTGGGCACTATTTTAATTGGTACCACACGTAACTGGTCGAAAAACGTATTGTTATGGAATCTTGCGCTAAACACTAATTTTGGACCTACCAATGGCGGATGTAAAGACTGCCGCGGTGTGGTTACCATAAATTCGTCTGGCGCAGTGACAAAAAATATTGAATACTATTCACTGGCACATTTCTCAAAATTTGTAAAGCCGGGTGCTAAAAGAGTTAACTCAACAACGTTTGAGAATTCTGTAAACATGCAGAATGTAGCTTTTGTAAATACAGATGGTTCTAAAGTACTTGTTGTGCTTAACCAGTCATCAGTAACAAGAAAGTTCGCAGTAAAAATAGGCGATAATAAGATTTCTTATTCTATTGAGCCTAACGCTGCAGCAACTATTGTCTGGAAATAGTCAGCTAAAAAATTGAAACTATAATTAAAATTTGGGAACGGTTTTGCACCGTACCATGAGATTACCATGCTTAAAAAAAAGAAAAATTTACTATCGGGACTGGCATTATCATTGGCTGTAGTAGCTATGGTGACAGGTTGTGCATCTACTAAAGGCGGCAAAAACACCGCAGGATTATGGATAACAATGCCCGATAAATCTGCTGTGCTGCAACAACAGCCGGTAAATGTGTCATCAAATCAATCAAAAAATAATAACAATATTCAGCTAAACATCAATACTGGTACTACATACCAGGAGATGGATGGCTTTGGATACACCCTTAGCGGAGGCAGCGCAATGCACATTGCTAAAATGAGTGCGCCGGCAAGAGCAAAGTTTTTACAGGAAATTTACGGTACAGGTGTTAATGACCTTGGATCTAGCTATATAAGGATAAGCGTAGGAGCATCCGACCTTGACGAAAAAGTATTTTCATACAACGACCTTCCGGCAGGGCAAACCGATGTAAACATTGAGAAGTTTGACCTTGGGTACGACAAATTATACCTTATACCTGTATTACAGGAAATACTTAAAATTAATCCATCGATAAAAATATTGGGTTCGCCGTGGTCGCCACCGGTTTGGATGAAAACCAACGGAGATACTCGAGGTGGAAGCCTTAAACCTGAATATCAGACAGCGTATGCTAAGTACCTTGTAAAGTACATTCAGGAAATGAAAAAGAACGGTATTATCATTGATGCACTTACGGTGCAGAATGAACCGCTTCACCCGGGTAATAACCCAAGCCTTTTAATGGTTGCAGAAGATCAGAAGGTTTTTGTGCGCGATCATTTAGGTCCGCAGTTCGAAAAGAACGGCATCAAAACTAAGATTATAATATACGATCATAATGCAGACAGGCCAGATTATCCTATAACTATCTTAAATGATAAAGAGGCTGCAAAATACATTGACGGATCTGCTTTTCACCTTTACGGAGGTAGTATTGATGCGATAACATCTGTACACGAGGCACACCCAAACAAGAACCTGTACTTTACAGAGCAATGGGTTGGAGCTCCGGGCGATTTTGCAAAAGAGCTTAACTGGCATATAGAAAACCTTATTATAGGTGCGCCGAATAACTGGTGTAAAACCGTTTTAGAATGGAACCTTGCCGCCGATGAAAACCAAAACCCACATACAGATAGGGGCGGGTGCGACCGTTGCCTTGGTGCTGTAACCATTACGGGAGACAAAGTAACACGTGAGCCTGCGTACTACATTATTGCGCATGCATCTAAGTTTGTGCGCCCGGGATCGTTAAGGGTACAGTCTAATGTTATAGAGGGTCTTCCTAACGTAGCCTATAAAACACCAAACGGTGGTACAGTAGCTATCATTCAGAATACATCAAAAGAAGATAAAACTATAGATGTTAACGCAGGTGCTAAAAACACGACGATAACGCTTAAAGCGGGTGCTGTAGCTACCCTGGTATTATAATGCATATACAATTTAAACATATTACTTTAAGTATAGTAGCGGCAGTAACTTTTGTTTCGGCGAATGCTCAGAACAAAACAGCAGATACCGATAAAAAAGTAGAAGCGCTGTTAAGCAAAATGACGCTTGAGGAAAAAATAGGGCAGATGACCCAGATTGCGCTTGATGTAATTGGCAAAGGTAACGACCGTTACTCAAGCTTTGTTCCGTTTGCACCGGATCCGGCTGAAATGAAAAAAGCCCTTGGCGACTATCATATCGGATCGGTATTAAATACAGCCAGTAACCGGGCGCTTACCACCAAAGAGTGGTATGCTATTATAAGCGAAATCCAAAAAACATCTATTAAGCTTAATAATCACAAAGTCCCGGTTATTTATGGCGTAGACGAAGTACACGGCGCAACCTATACTGCGGGTGCTACAATGTTTCCGCAGCAGATAGCGCAGGCAGCAAGCCGTAACCTGGCACTTATAGAACAAGGCGCAGCTATAACGGCTTACGAAACCCGTGCGGGTAACATTCCGTGGACGTTTGGCCCAGTGCTTGATTTGGGTATGGATCCGCGTTTTTCGCGTATGTGGGAAACCTTTGGTGAAGATCCGTATCTGGGATCTGTAATGGGAGTGGCTATGGTTCATGGTTTTGAAGGGAAAGATGGTAATGTGGGTCATCCCGAAAAGATAGCTACCAGCCTTAAGCATTTTTTGGCGTACCATACAACAGTATCGGGTAAAGACCGTACGCCATCATACATTTCACAGGATGCACTTCGCGAATATCACCTGCCGGCATTTAAGGCTGCAATTGATGCAGGCGCACATACAATAATGATAAACTCAGGCATTATCAACGGGGTTCCGGTGCATGCCGATTATACTATCCTTACTACCCTTCTTAAAGAAGAGTTAGGCTTTAAGGGGCTTGTTGTTACCGACTGGGCAGATATAGAAAACCTATACAGGCGCGACAGGATTGCAACCAGCGATAAGGAGGCTATTATGCTTTCTATCAACGCCGGTATAGACATGTCTATGGTGCCGTACAAGTATGAGGTTTTTTGTGATAATTTAATTGAACTTGTAAAAGAAGGTAAGGTAAAACAGGAAAGGATAGATGATGCCGTAAGAAGGATACTTAGAGTAAAGTATGCACTGAACCTTTTTGATAGACCGAATACCAACCCGAAGGACTATCCTAAATTTGGAAGTAAAGAGTTTGAAAAGGCATCTTATAATATGGCTGCCGAAGCAATTACTTTACTTAAGAATGAGGGGAATATCCTTCCGTTGAAAAAGAACATAAAGGTATTGGTTACGGGGCCTAACGCTAATAGTATGCGTACCCTTAACGGTGCATGGACGTACTCATGGCAAGGAGACAGAGCGGATGAATTTGGTTCGCAGTACAATACAATTTTAGAAGCAGTACAAAACGAAATTGGTAAAGCCAATGTTGCTTATGTACCGGGTGTTAGTTATAAGGCAGGCGGGCATTATTTTGAAGAGCTTGCCGACAAGATGGGCGAAGCTATCGCAGCTGCTAAAAACAGCGATGTAATTATACTTTGCCTTGGCGAGAACAGCTACGTAGAGAAACCGGGTGACCTTAATGATCTATACTTATCTGACCTGCAGACAGAACTTGCTAAAAAACTGGCAGCTACAGGCAAACCGGTTGTTTTGGTGTTGAATGAGGGCAGGCCAAGAATTATAAGTCGTTTTGAACAGGATATGAAGGGCATCGTTCAGGCTTATTTGCCGGGAAATTTTGGGGGAGATGCACTGGCAGATGTTTTGTTTGGCGATGTAAACCCTTCAGGTAAACTGCCGTATACGTACCCACGTTTTCCGAATGCTACGATATCGTACATACACAAACCGTCGGAAGAGCAGAAAAAAGCTGAAGGTGCTTATAACTATGAAGCCGATTATAATCCGCAATTCCTTTTTGGTGAAGGATTAAGCTATACCACATTTGGTTACAGCAACCTTACCATAGATAAAAAGGAACTTAAAAAAGGTGCTAACCTTACAGTGAGCGTAACCGTTACCAACACAGGTAAAATAACAGGTAAAGAGGCAGTCCATTTATTTACGTCTGACCTATACGCAAGCAGCGTAACACCCGATGTAAAACGCCTGCGCCGTTTCGAAAAGATTGAACTTAAGCCCGGAGAAACTAAAATCGTAACGTTTGAGCTTAACCCGGCCGACCTTAGCTATGTTGGACGTGACGGAAAAACTATCCTGGAAGCAGGAGATTTTGAAGTAATGATTGAAAAGCTAAAGGGCGCATTTACATTGATTGAATAAGTTTTTTTCAATATAAAAATTGTTTAGAGTTTTAGGTTAGTTAAGCCGGGGTTGTGCCCGGCTTTTTTTATGCTGATATTTGTCTTGAAACTGGCGGCTAAAAAAATTCAAGACTCAACTTTATAGGTGTAAATTATCACTTTCAATACGCTACAAATTTTGATGCCTTGAACTTCAATTGCAATAGAGGAGCCTGACTCGACTTCTGTAAAAGCGTGAAACGCGATGTAAATTGAGTTTCGTTTTTCCTGCTTATTTCTGTAGTTTCCGACAAATTTCTTTTTGTTATTTTTACAGAAATCACCCACCAATGAAAATAGCCCTTATTCAAACCTCCCTTGTCTGGGAAAGTCCCGAAGACAACCGTGCAAACTTTACCAAACTTATTGATGGAATTGCGCAAGTTCCCGATCTTATAGTACTTCCCGAAATGTTTGCAACCGGATTCACTATGAAACCTGAACGTGTTGCGGAGACTACGGAAGGTGATACGGTAAAATGGATGCAGAAAACAGCAAGAGATAAAGGCTGTGCTATTACAGGAAGCCTGGCAATTAAGGAAAATGGCAATTATTATAACCGCTTATTTTTTGTGCTGCCGGATGGCGAAATACATACTTATGATAAAAGGCATCTGTTTTCGCTGGCAGGTGAAGATAAAGAATATACGGCAGGTGCCGACAGACTCATTATAAGCTATCGTGGCTGGACTATTTGCCCATTGGTCTGTTATGACCTTCGCTTTCCAGTTTTTTCGCGTAATACGGAAGATATTGATCTTTTGCTGTATGTGGCCAATTGGCCTACCGTTAGGGTTGCTGCATGGAATGCTTTGCTTAAAGCTAGGGCTATAGAGAACATGTGCTATGTTGCAGGCGTAAACCGTACGGGGCAGGACAATAACGGACACGATTATCCCGGCCAGTCGCAGGTTTTAGACTGCCTGGGTGCATATGCAGAGCCACCATCGGCGAACGAAGGTGTGTTAGTTGTTGAACTGGATAAAGAAAATATGCTGGCTACACGTAACAAGCTGGGCTTTTTAAACGACAGGGATAGCTTTAGCCTCCAAGGTTAAAGGTCTCTTCGGGATCCCAGTTGGCGCGCACGTCAATTTCTCCCGGACGGTAAATAACTTCTTCGGGTTGGCGTTTTAGCATATAGTCGCCTGTATCCCATTCTTTGTTCTTATTGTCGTCATAATACACACGTAGCGTATATTTATTAGGCAATACGGCATCAAAGTTTATCTGGGTTTCTCCTTCAGAATAATACGATTCCAATATCTGACTTTTAGAGTCTAAAACCTCAAGCATCAGCGGGAACCGCTTCGCGTTAGTCAGGTTTATGCGCAGGTTTCCGTAGTCGGTATATTCTTTGGTGGCGAGTTTATAGCTCAGAGTGTCGTTTTCTTTTTCGTAAAAATCTTTTAGTGCGCCCGGCATAAGGGTAACGGTATACTTTTCGTTTTCGGCTTTAGGAAAATCAAATACAAGCTCCTGCTTAAAATCGTCGTAAGCGAGGCTGTATTTTACCGCAACCGAATCTTTATTGATCAGGCTTATCTTAGTACTATCTATTCGTGTAAGCGGTGTCGCTGGTATCAGCGTAAATTTCTCCCTAAAATGCAATCCACCCTTTTGAACCGCTTCAACGGTTAGTGAATCGGATGGTTTAACTTCCTTGAATTTTACGGTAAAATTCTTAATAGAATCCCTGTGCGTAACGGTTACCTTAAGCGAATCGGTAAGCTTTCTGGGTAGCCATACATTAAGTGAATCCTTGTCCTTTACTTTCGTTATAACAGAAGGGATATCTTCTGTACCAGCACCATTTTTAACCGATACCTTCATTCCCCTGTAATCACCTTCATAGGGTGCAAAAAGTCTGTTAGAGTTTTCCTGTACAGGTTTTAAAGCTTTAAACTTTGGCTTAGCTTTAAACAGTTCAAGGTGGTAAACGGTATCATTAGGTACGGTGATGGACTGGTTTAAAAAACCGATCTTATCGCTTTTTGGTTCGTATTTGTAATTGTTATTGGCGTCTTTAAGCGCTATTATCTTGTACTTGCCTTCCTTAAGATTTTCCAGTTTAAATTGTACCATACTGTCCAGCGTATTGGTAACATAGCGTGGACGTTCTTTATAAATGGTAGAATCGGTAAATTTCTCGTTGTCTTCATACAGCATTACGGTAACAAAGTTATCCGTCTCTTTGTTGTATGCATCCCTTATGCGTCCGTTAAGCGCAAGCGAGTCGATATAGCTTCCGGTAGAAAACACGAATTTAAACTGTGAGTACGGGTTACCTTCGTTATTATCGGTAATACTCTGGCCGAAATTAAAACTATAAGTGGTATTTTCCTGAAGTGTATCTTTAATCTTTATATTAATGAACCTGCTCGCACTACCCGTAGGCACAATATTAGGTGCGGTATTCATTGGCGGAGAGATGATCAGCTGTTTATTGATGTCTTTGATTTTAATATATTCATTAAAATCTATATGTATCTCATTGCCTTTAAAGTTGGTACTCATATTAGCCGGTGAGCTTCCGGTAATATATGGAGCAATAGTATCTTTTGCGCCTCCGGTAATACCACCTCTTTTTGCGCAACCTATAGCAAAAGCTGCGATAAACAATATATACAGGAGAATTCTATTTTTCAGCATATTGTATTCTTTGACTGCACAAAATAACAATTATATTCACTGTAAACGAAATGTTTTTAGAAAATGTTGCATGCCCGGCGCGCATCTAATGTGCGTAGGCAATTGTAATAATGCTCACCCTTGCTCCAGGTATCTTTAAAAGTGCCCTTCCGCAGGCTTCAAGTGTAGCTCCGGTGGTAATAACATCGTCAACCAATAAAAAATGTTTGCCCTCGTGATTGCCGGCAGATTCAATATCAAAAGCATCGCTTATAATTTCTGCCCTTGCTTCAAGATTTTTATTGGTCTGGGTACGGGCGTAGGTTTTTCTAACCAGTAAAGTATCGTTGTAATTGGTGCCGAGCCCTTTAGCCAGTGCCATGCCAAATCCGGCAATCTGGTTGTATCCTCTTTCTGCTAATCTTTTTTTGTGCAATGGAACAGGGATAACATCGGTAACTGTTTTAAGACTCTCAACTTCCTGGATATCCTGTGCATACCATTCGCCAATTAATCTCCCAAGATCTTCAACACCTTTATATTTTAAGTTGTGGATGACACCCTGTACAATACCTTCTTTATGAAAGTATAGTGCAGAAGAGGCATGCTCCAGCGGTAGCCGGCCTGCAAATCTTTTTGCGGTTTCGTTATCTTCATACAAATGATGCTGTGTAAAAGGCATATCATGCCTGCAGTGAGTGCATAACAATTGCTCGGTTTCCAGTAGCGGATTGCTGCAGCCCGGGCAATTTTGTGGAAACAACAGATTAAGTAAAGATTTAAACATGGGTTTTTGTGATAAATGTATGTAAATATGTAGCTTTTTTCTTTTAATTTAACCAAACATTAAAAATTATTGCAGTAATTTTTTAGAATAACGATATAGTTAGCATGTATTTGCTAAAGAGTTTTGATTTATTTATTTTTTAAACAGTTAGTGTAAATTTATAGTAACCCTTTTTATATTTTTGCAACACTATGGCAAAACAAGAAGATTTATTTAAGAATGTAATTTCGCATGCAAAAGAGTACGGATTTATTTTTCCGTCGAGCGAAATTTATGATGGATTAAGCGCTGTGTATGACTATGCTCAGAACGGTGCCGAATTAAAAAAGAATATCAGGGAATACTGGTGGAAATCTATGGTGCAGATGCATGAAAATATTGTGGGTATTGATGCCGCAATTTTTATGCACCCTACAACATGGAAAGCATCGGGGCACGTAGATGCCTTTAACGACCCTTTGATAGACAACAAAGATTCTAAAAAAAGATACAGGGCAGACGTGCTTATCGAGGATTATGCCGAAAAGATAAACCAGAAAGCCCAGAAAGAAATAGAAAAAGCAAGAGTTCGCTTTGGCGATGCATTTAACGAAGAAGAATTCATTACGACAAATGCACGTGTTGTTGAATACCTTGCTAAAAAGAAGCAGATTCTTGAGCGTATGGCGCGTTCACTGGAGACAGAGAACCTTGCCGATGTAAAAGCACTTATTGAAGAGCTTGAAATTGCCGACCCTGAAACCGGTTCTAAAAACTGGACAGAGGTACGTCAGTTCAACCTTATGTTTGGTACCAAACTCGGTGCCGAAGCCGCTACTGCAATGGATTTATACCTTCGTCCGGAAACGGCACAGGGTATCTTTGTTAACTTTCTAAACGTACAGAAAACCGGCCGTATGAAAATACCTTTTGGTATTGCACAGACGGGTAAGGCTTTCCGTAATGAGATCGTTGCAAGGCAGTTCATTTTCCGTATGCGTGAGTTTGAACAAATGGAAATGCAGTTCTTTGTTCGTCCGGGCGAAGAAATGAAATATTATGAGTACTGGAAAGAAACAAGGCTTAAATGGCACCTGTCATTAGGACTTGGCAGGGAAAACTACCGTTTCCACGACCATGAAAAACTGGCGCACTATGCTAACGCTGCTGCCGATATTGAGTTTAATTTCCCGTTCGGCTTTAAAGAGCTTGAAGGAATTCACTCAAGAACTGATTTTGACCTGAAAGCGCACGAGCAATTCTCAGGTAAAAAACTTCAGTATTTTGATACAGAAGAAAACAGGAACTACACGCCATACGTAGTAGAAACTTCTGTTGGACTTGACAGGATGTTCCTTGCGGTTTTCTCTAACTCGCTAAAAGAAGAAACCCTGGAAGACGGTTCTACACGTACTGTACTTGCGCTTCCATCGGTATTGGCGCCTACTAAGGCTGCTGTGCTTCCGTTGGTGAAGAAAGACGGACTTCCGGATGTTGCAAGGCAGATCATTGAAGACCTTAAGTGGGATTTCAATGTGGCTTACGACGAGAAAGATGCTGTTGGACGCCGTTACAGAAGACAGGATGCCCTTGGTACCCCATTTTGTATCACAGTAGACCACCAGACACTGGAAGACCAAACGGTAACCATCCGTCACCGCGATACAATGCAGCAGGACAGGGTTGCTATCTCTGAATTGAGAGGAATAATAAACGATGCGGTTTCAGTAAGAAATTGGCTAATGAAAATGTAATAAAAATCAAAGCTGTCTGAAAAGGCAGCTTTTTTATTTTACTTAAATATGAAGGCAATCATTTCTATTTTATTATTAGTTTTTAGTGGGTTTACTATGAGTTCGCAAACTGTTTTGGATACGGATGGACTTAATAATGTAGATAATGTATTTTTATATGCATTAAAAGAATATTGTAAAACCTTAAACAGGGACGTAACAAAAAATGTCTATGTTAAAAAAGAATATCCTGTAGGTGAAAGCTGGCCTAAAGAAATCGAAGGTTTAGAGATAGTATATCTTTCTACTGGAAAAGAATATAGAAATGCGATTAAAAGTAATGGAGGCAATATCAGAGTTGTAGGTATAAATTCACTTGATCTAAGGAAGGGTGATTTTTACGTATCCGTCATTCTATTTAGTGTAATTTATACAAAAGGAGCAACACATTTCACTAATGGAGGCGGATGGATTGTATATTTTGATTATGACAGTGAAAAAAGAGGGTTAGTATATAGATCAAAGAAAAATTTTGGAATCTAATATATGTCTAAAAAAATGGAGACAGTTATTCTTAAATCCAACAAGACTAAAACTGAGGTTATTTATCTTTTAAAAGCCAATTCAGAATCATGGCACCGGGATGGATCGAAACTTTCTTTAGAAGGTACGATAGATGATGAGGGTAATTTTTCTTTTAAGATGGCGTTGGATGAAACCGTATATCGTCAAGAAGATGCAGGCTTAACATTTATGGGACATATATTTGAAGAAAATGATAAAACGATAATACAGATTAGTCTTAGGGTTCTACCTGCTATTTTCATACTTGGCGGGTTAATGTTTTGTGGCGGTATTGCATTGATGCTATATTTTTACACTACTACTCAAACGGGAACCGAAACACAATATCCGGGATTTGTACCTTTTCTCTTTCTTGGAGTTTTTCCGGTTGTAAAGTATTATTTCACTTATATAAACGTAAAAAAGAGAACAATAAAGACGATTAGGAATATCATATAGTATCTAGATATTAGTGGAATCTCTATTGGAAAGTGTTGGGATTCTTACTTATTTAGAATGACAAATTGTTGCTGTAAACCCATCATCCGCGGTCCAATTATATCATCCTACTTCAATTCCAGCCTTGCTAAAATATCCTTTTTCTTGTTAATGATAGTCTCGTCTGCTTTCTCTTTCAGGCGTTCTTTGTCGGTAAAGTAATATTTGTACTTGGCTTTGGTAAGGCTTATTTTAAAATCTTCCATATCGCCTTTAATATCTACACCTGTCTTAAACGGTATGGGTGATTTTAATACCGACACATGGTAATTATACGTCATGTCCAGGTTTTGTATGCCACCTACGGCCAATTGATAACGGTCTATTTCCACAAGCGCAGGAAGTATCTCCATGTGGCTTTTCTCAACGATCATTTCCATATTCAGGGTCTGGATAGTATTGTTCTTTTCCCTGTCTTTAAACATAAACGTTTTAGCCATTTCTTTAAAGGTTTCGCTATCCAGTACCATAATGTCGTGTGCTTCAAGAGCGGCAATACTTTGTACCGAGGATACAATAACATCCATTTTTCTGTTCAGTTTGGTGCTGCCTTGCATTCTTAAGTTTGCCCTTCCTGTAAATGATTTTGTCATTGGGAAAAGGCTGTCCATAGCCGGCATAACTTTGGCAATGTTTGCCATTTCAATGTCCTTTAGGCTGATGTCGAAATCCACTTTAGCCCTCTTACCATTGGCAAGGGTAGAGTAATTAAGGCTGGTAGTTAGTTTTGCAGCAAGGGTTGTCAGCTCAAAATGATTCAGTTTTAAGTGTCCGTCTTCAATTTTAAGCAGCCCTTTAATATCTTTCATGTCCAGCGCGCCGTAATGCAGCTTCTTGATGTTGCTGTTAAAAGTCAGGTTGATATTTTCAGGGATCTTAAAAACCGTTTTACTATCGCTCACCTTTTTAGGTTGCTGAGCTTTGTTTTCTGCTACTTCTTTGAAATCAGGCTGTTCTTTCGGGTCTTCGATATTAAGAATCTTCATGATCTCGTTAGCATCAATAAAGTTTGACGTAAGCGTAAGCGTTGCGGTGACCTGCTTATCTGGTGTTTTCTTTGCCAGCAGGTTGTTTATCTGCCCGGTAAGGGTAACATCAGAGTTACCAAAGAATAAATGCGCATTACGCAATGTAATGGCTCTGTTATTTATAGATATTTTAGAATGCTCCATACGCAATGGCATGGCAAATTCGGGCGTGTAGGCATACAGGTTGTTGAACTCTACATAACCGCGCGGCATCCATTTGTCGTCCCTGTTCTTTTTAACGACGAATTTATAATTGCCATTTTTAATGCCCACAAACTTTTTATCCTGCCATACTCCGGCACTGTCTACACTGAACGTTGTATTAATAACCGGGTCTGTCTTAGTGCTTTTCGGGTTAAGGTCGGCCGTAGCATTGGCTTTTCGTATTACCGCCCTTAGCTTATTGGCACCATTGTATTTAAGGTTCGATAAACGTATATCGGCACTCATTGCAGAAACCGAATCTTTTAGTTTTTTAGCCCTCAATTTTACATCCAGTCCTGCCAGGGTAATGTTGTGCTGGCCTTTATAATTCAGTTTCAGGTCGGTTACATTAATCTTTCCGAATGCCTTTTTTGAATCGGTTTCTGCTTTACGTCCAAAAACCAACTCTGCCCTCTGTGTCTGAAGGAAAATTGTATCTTTAGGATCGCTGATAAGCAGATTGGTAAATACCGAATTCCCTTTTAGCTTCAGGTTGTTAAAGTTGTTCTCCATAAGGTCGTTGGCTTTAAAATCGGCATTGATGTCAATATGCGCCAACCCTTTAGCGACGATGTCTTCTGCAATGGGGAATTTCTTTTTAAGCGTGGTAAGGTCAAGATCGCCTTTAATGTTTGATGTAATATGCGGATCTTTAAGCAGGTTCTCTACTATGGCATCACCTTTAAGGTCTACACCCGTACCTTCAAGGTATAGTTCTTTTAAGATAAGGTTAGACCTGGCAGGGTTGTCATAATCTACAATAGAATGCAGGTCGGCTTCAAGATGGCGTATCTCACCCGGGAACTTTTTATATTTTAAAACGCCGTTGTCAATTTTAAATAGTACATCAAAAACAGGCAACCTTTTCTTGCTGTATACACCCTTTGCAGTAGCTTTCAGCATCACATTGCCTTCTACGTCAATCTCTGCCTTTTTAACGATGTGTTCGGGTACGGCAGCCCATAATGTTTTAAGCGAAGGAACTTTCATCTCAAGTGCTACATTGGTATGTATCTCATTGGTGATAGTATCTCTCCTGAAATGCCCCTCTGTAATAAAGTCAATATCGTTAAGCTTCATTTCGCTGTTCGAAAAATCAACTTTATGGTTCTTCTTGTCGTAATAGATATCGGTTTTAAAGTCCGCCTTTAGCTTTCTCATAAATCGGTAGCCGTCCATTGAGAAACTTATGTTTTTTCCCGATGCATCGGTAGAAAATACCAGTTTATCATCGGTATTGGTTGCTTTAAGGGTTACGTTCAGACTATCGATACGTCCACGGGTTTTCGTAGCAAAATCTCGGTAATTTATTTTTGCATTTTCAATATTCAGCCGTTTAATATGAATGTTGTTAATCTCAAACGAAGTACTGTCTTTTACTGTTGTAGTGTCTACAGCAGTTTGTTTAACGATGTTCCAGTTGGCTTTACCGCTTTCGTTGATAATAGCCCTTATTTTGGGTTCTGTAAGGGTGAGCTTATTGATGATAAGATCATGTTTCTGCCATAGCCTTTGTGCATTAAAAGAAGCACTGCAATACGTAAATTGTGCAAGCGTATCATTCTTTTTGCCGGTTGACGGACGCGTAACAACGCTACCGTTTTTAAGCTTCACACCAAAATGCGGAAAGGAAGAAAAGAAAGTAAGCTCTATACTCTCGCAGTCTACTTTTGCGTCTACATTCTCATTGATTATTTTAAGTGCTTCGGGAGTTATTCTTTCGGGCGTAAAAATAAAATTCAGCAGAACGGTTACAACAATAAGAATAAGGGTAATTATTGAAGCAAGGAATATAAGCGATCGTTTAAGTACTTTTTTAGCTGTCATGAACGTGGTATTGCAGGAAATTTGGCCGAACGCCTAAATTAATAAATCTAAACCAAACGCCTATTGTTTTTATACCAATAGCGGGTTTCTGTCTACTAAAACGTGAAAAAGGGAATGCAATTGCATTCCCTTATATATCATGTGCATTGTATGTCATTTTGAGCGTAGCGCAGCGTAGTCGAAAAATCTCAGGATAAGATTAGGGATTCCTCAATTCCGCTGCGCTGCATTCGGAATGACAAACTGCATAGGATAAATTATGCGTGTTTGATACTGCAAACTGCAACTAAACACTCTCTACTGCTCTGCGTCTTCGTCAGTAGAAAGCGCATTCCATCCTCTTGCTTTAAGCGGAATTTTAGTATTGGCACGGGTAATAAGGTGAATACCTTCGCTTTCCTGTGTCATGTGACCTATAATTGTAAAGTTGGGATTGCCTTTTATCTTGTCGAAGTCTTCCATTTTAATGGTAAAAAGCAATTCATAATCTTCGCCACCGTTAAGGGCAACCGTAGTAATATCTATATTGAACTCCTCGCATACATTGATAAGCTGCGGATCTACCGGGATTTTTTCTTCGTAAAGGTTACATCCCAGTGCCGAGTTCTTGCATAAGTGAATAATCTCAGATGATAAACCGTCAGAGATGTCAATCATAGCTGTAGGGTGTATTTCAAGGGCTTTTAAAAGCTCTTTTACGTCTTTACGTGCTTCGGGCTTCAACTGGCGTTCTATAAGGTAGCTGTACGCGTCTAAATCGGGTTGGTTGTTTGGGTTAACCTGGAATACCTGCTTTTCACGCTCTAATACCTGTAATCCCATGTATGCAGCACCAACATCGCCGGTAACCACAAGAAGATCGGTACCTGCAGAACCGTTACGGTAGGTGATCTCTTCGGCTTCTGCCTCACCAAAAGCAGTAATGCTTAAGATCATGCCTTTTTGGGACGAGGTTGTATCACCACCAATAATGTCTACACCATATATTTTAGCAGCATGCTTAATACCGTCATACAATTCATCAAGGGCTTCAACCGGAAACCGGTTAGATACCGCAATGGAAACCGTGATGTGCGTAGGTACAGCATTCATAGCGCAAATGTCGCTTACGTTTACCACTACAGCCTTGTAGCCAAGGTGTTTTAGTGGCATATAAGCAAGGTCAAAGTGTACACCTTCTACCAAAAGGTCGGTAGAAACAACCACTTTTTTATCTTTAAAGTCAAGTACGGCACCATCGTCTCCAATACCCTTAAGGGTTGAAGGCTGGCTTGTTTCTATATTTTGGGTAAGGTGTCCAATAAGGCCAAATTCGCCTAGCGCGCCCAAGCTGGTGCGCTGCTGGTTTTTATCTTCTATCATTTTTGTGAGTTGCAGAGTTATAAGGTTGCAAAGTTACAAAGTTATGGGGTTAGGAGTAGCACAACCGTGAGTGTTTTTGAAACCCTATAGATTAAATAAAAAAGACCCGCAAGGTTTTTAGAAAACCGTGCAGGCCAAAAATATATTATTCTCATTCCACTCGCTCTACAAAGGAGAGAGATGTGAGAAGCAATTATTCTATCTCGGGGATTACGGCGTCACGCCAGTAATCGGCAATTTCCTGCAGGGTTTCTTTTAACTGGCGCATATCGCTGGTTTTGTGAAAGTAACCCTGAATGTTGCGTTTAAAAGCTTCTTCAACCGTGTAGCCGTTGCCAACAGTGGTAAAGAAGATAAATGGAACCGTTTTAGCGGTAAGTTCGGGGTCTTTTAAAATTTCATCACGCATCTCAAAGCCATTAATCTTTGGCATGTTGATGTCTGATATTACCATGAATGGCTTTATATGTTCCTGTTGCAGGAAAGCAACAACTTCTGTACTGTCGCTTAAAAGTATAATTTCGTTAGGCAGGTTAAGGCTCTTTAATATTTCTTCAAAAATAAGCCTGTCATCCTCATCATCATCGATAATAATTATGGGTCCGTCTTTTTTCATAGTAGAGGGTGTTTCGGCTGCAAAGGTATTGCCTATTGCGGCCAACCCATAACACATTAGCCTTTCTATAACAAAAAATCCTTCTGTTAGGAAGGATTTAGTAGTCTTTTGTATTAATCTTTATCAGGCACTTTTGCAGCTTTCCAATACTCGATAATCTTTTTTACGACGCTTTTATATTCGTCATAATCCGTAATCTTGGTAAAGAAACCCTGAGCCGCCTTTTTATAGGCTGTTTTAATAGTTTCAGGGTCGCTGGCGGTACTGAAAAAGATATATGGAACTGTTTTGTCGTGCAAATCCGGATCGGCAAGCACAAGGTCGCGCAGTTCGTAGCCACTCATTTTTGGCATGTTGATGTCAGAGAAAATAAGGAAAGGAGCAACTTCCGCCTTTTTTAAGAACTCCATTACTAGCGTACTGTCCGGCAGAATTATTACTTCGTTATCATATCCTAAGTCGTCGATCACTTCCTTTAGGATCTCCCCATCGTCCTGATCATCTTCAATTATAATTATCTGTCCGTCCTTCTTCATATGTAATCTGGTTTAAGGCGATAAATATAAGAATGTTTCTATTAATTAAAAAGTTAAGAAATTCTTAAAGCATTTGCCCGCGTAGTGAGAGTCCATATAGGAAGTGCTTTAATTATTGTTTTTAGGGAATTGGAAATTAGGGTGAAGTTATTGTCATACCTTAAATTTACGGAAGGCCTGTATCATTTCGTAGATGCCGAATGCAATGACGATTTTGCCTATAACAAATGGAAACCAACTAACAGCATCAGTTAAATATTTTCTATCTTCAAAAGGACTATAAAAGTCTGTGATAAGAAAAAAGCGAAAAGATCCAGTTACGAAGTCATTAATTCTATCCGGATTATATGAGCCATTATGCTCCCAAAAATATAGGATGCAATACCACGAAAAACCAGTAATTAAGGTAAAGCAAAATGCCCAAAACCAACTGCCAAAATTTGTAGACCACTTAGTCGTAAAAAGTATTATTTTGTCAATCGGACTGTCCCAAAATTTCAATTCTTTGTAATAAGTCGCTAATTCATAATTTCTAAATCGATTAAAATCAATTTTATTTTCTGTTTTTTGTAATTCTTGTTTAATTAATCTTAAAGTGTGCTTCCATTCTTTAATTTTAATGGAGTTATCATTTTGAAGATATGTCTTGTTTAGTATATTGTTGATTTTAATATCATCGAAATAAGCCCCCTTTTCGAATTTAATTTCTGAGAGAATAATGTTATCAACATTCAACTCTTTAAATGATGTTGATCTTTCAAAAGTCGAAAATTCAATGGATAAACATTTAATTTGTGAATTACTGAAATGTGTAAATCCAATAAATTTACAGTTATGAAAGTTAAGGATTGAGATATTGCTTTTTAAATATGTGAATAATGCAGTTCCTAAAAAATCACATTTTCTAAATTCACCAAGTGTACCAAAATTTGTGTGTGAAAAATCAGTTTTTTGAAACAAATTATTTCGAAAACTATGTCCAGAATATTTCGAATCAAAGGTCAGAGTATTTGATGTAAAATAAAATGGCATATAGTATGAATTATTATTGAAACTACCGTTATTTATAGTTGAATTTCTTATTTCACATACATTATGGTTAGTTTCTCTTTTAGGGATTATTTCTGTTGGAGTTTTAGTAAATGTGTTACCTATAAAGTGAAACGCACCACCTTGAAATATCAAATTATTGATCTTACATCTTCCCTCGAACTTATTGTCAGATATACCTAGCTTGGATGATGTGATCTTGTAAATTTCCTTATATTCAAAAAATGATATGGTTAAGTCATTTATGTGGTTGTTATTAATGGTAATTTCATCTTCGAAAATGCAATTAATAAATTGGATATTTAAATCCGGAAAATTTAAATTACGAATATTAATTTTACTAAAAATGCAGTTTTTGAAATTCAATGCATATATGTGTTTTACGTTGAAATTCGAGATGATCAACTCAAAGGCCAAATGCAAATCCTCTATTTGCTCTTGATACTTTGTTCTGTCTATAAAATCTGAAAAATTATTAATAATAGTATGATTCATAAAACTAGATTTAAAACAAACATAAACAAAAAACCCGGCACAAAAGCACCGGGTCGTAATTCGTAATTTATAATTCGTAATTAAACTAGTCGTTCAATTTAAGTACAGCCATAAACGCTTCCTGCGGAATTTCTACGTTACCCACCTGGCGCATACGTTTTTTACCTTTCTTCTGTTTTTCAAGAAGTTTACGTTTACGGGAAATATCCCCACCGTAACATTTTGCGGTAACGTCTTTACGAAGTGCCTTAACGGTTTCACGCGAAATTACTTTCACCCCAATAGCCGCCTGAATCGGAATATCAAACTGCTGGCGCGGTATAAGCTCTTTTAGCTTTTCGCACATTTTTTTACCAATGTTGTACGCGTTATCTTCGTGAATAAGTGCAGACAGTGCATCTACCGGCTGTGCATTTAACAGTACGTCAAGGCGCACAAGTTTAGATGTACGCATCCCGATAGGAGAGTAGTCAAACGAAGCATAACCTTTAGATACCGTTTTTAGCCTGTCGTAGAAATCGAATACGATCTCAGCAAGTGGCATATCAAAGTTAAGCTCAACACGCTCTGTAGTCAGGTAGGTCTGGTTAGTAATCAATCCTCGTTTTTCAATACAAAGGCTCATTACGTTACCCACAAAGTCGGATTTGGTAATAATGGTTGCTTTAATGTAAGGCTCTTCTACGTGGCTTAGCTTAGATGGCTCAGGCAGGTCGCTCGGGTTGTTTACAATAAGTGCTTTTTCCGGTTCTTTTTTAGTGTACGCATGATACGATACGTTGGGAACCGTAGTAATAACGGTCATGTCAAACTCGCGCTCTAAACGCTCCTGGATAATTTCCATGTGCAGCATTCCTAAGAATCCGCATCGGAAACCAAAACCAAGTGCTGCCGAACTCTCTGCTGCAAATACAAGCGAAGCATCGTTAAGCTGAAGTTTCTCCATAGAGTTACGAAGCTCTTCGTAATCTTCGGTGTCTACCGGGTAAATACCGGCAAATACCATTGGTTTAACGTCTTCAAAGCCGCTAACCATATTTTGTGTTGGGTTTTTAGCATCGGTAAGTGTATCACCTACTTTAACCTCTTTGGCTTCTTTAATACCCGATATAAGGTAACCAACATCTCCTGCGCTAACAACCTGTTTTGGAACCTGGTTTAGTTTTAGCGTACCAATCTCGTCAGCAAAATATTCATTGCCGGTAGCCATGAATTTAATTTTCTGGCCTTTGGTGATAGATCCGTTAATAACCCTGAATATAACCTCAATTCCACGGAACGGGTTGTAAACCGAGTCAAATATAAGTGCCTGTAATGGCTCATCCGGATTACCTTTCGGTGCCGGGATACGCTCAATAATAGCAGCAAGAATTTCTTCTACCCCAAGGCCGGTTTTACCCGATGCAGGAATAATGTCTTCCAGCTTACAGCCTAAAAGGTCAACGATATCATCGCTTACCTCTTCGGGGTTTGCACTCGGAAGGTCAATTTTATTAAGTACCGGAATAATTTCCAGGTCGTTTTCTAAGGCAAGGTAAAGGTTACTTATGGTTTGTGCCTGTATACTCTGTGCAGCATCTACAATAAGTAGTGCACCTTCGCAGGCAGCAATAGAACGTGATACCTCATACGAGAAATCTACGTGTCCGGGAGTGTCAATAAGGTTAAGGATGTATTCCTCTCCTTTGTAAGTGTACTCCATTTGTATGGCGTGACTCTTAATGGTAATACCTCTTTCGCGTTCAAGGTCCATATTGTCAAGCAGCTGTGCCTGAGATTCACGTTTTGTTACCGTTTGGGTAGCATCAAGCAGGCGGTCGGCCAGGGTACTCTTACCGTGGTCAATGTGGGCAATAATGCAAAAATTCCTAATATGCTTCATCTTCGTCTGTTATCATGTTTTTTTGGGCGTGCCCATTCCGCTTCGCTTCAGGTCGGGCTATCCGCGGCACACGGTGCCATGCTCCTATCCCTCACGCATATTACACGTAAAGGTAGCAAATTTAATCGGCAAATATAGTTTAAACTTAGCGAGTTGCAAACGGATGGGGCTAAATAAAAAAACAGCACTCGTTGGGGGGCATCGCGTGCTGTTTTTTAAGCCTGAAAATAGCGTAATTTCTAATTTCAAAATGTTTTATCTCTAATTAAACAGGGGGCTGTTTTTTAACTAAAGGTTAAATATTTTTTAAAAATTACGGTGCAAAGGAAATACAAAATTTCTAATGGAGATATGTTTTTGCATTAAATTTTACAAAAACCGAATTAATCCTACAAATATCACGTTTTAGTATTCGAAAATTCCGACATAAAGCACTGTAGTTGTGGATGGTGCAATGGTTTATTGACAGATATAAATAGGAGAAATTCTATATCTATCGCCGACAAAGTGCTAAGTATCTCCGATTAACGGCGTTAAAATTTTAGTTTAAATCGGTTTTTCCCAGAGTGAAGAGAGGCTTCCAAAACCTATTTAAAATTTGCATAATATGCTTAAAAACAGAAATGTGCATGAAGAAGACCCTCATACACATTTCATAACCAATCAACCAATCTAAATTTTAAATATCATTTTCATTTTACCGTCAGTGCAGTAAAGCTGTTGTAATTATTTCTTAACTGATACAAATATACAACGCATATCGTTATTGTTATAGTACATAATATCTCTATTTTCTATGCGTGCATATATTTTATCTATGCAATTTTTTAAAAAGGCGCACGTAGCAGACATGCGCCTAATAAGCAGTAAGTCGTGGTTTAATTCGTTCTTCCGTATGCCAATGGGGACCAGATAACATACGGCTTTGCGTATTATTTTATGCTTAGCGGCGTTTAGGAAAGTACTGCTTTCTTCTTCTTTTTCAATATGTCGTTGTTAATTCTCTAATGCCTAGTACTCTATGTACGTAGTAACTCTGCTTTTGGTTTCAGCAGATATCATTAAAATATTGTAATTTTGCACAAAATGAAGAAGATGGTAAAGATTGGCAACATAGAACTGCCTGAATTCCCGCTATTGCTGGCCCCAATGGAAGATGTGAGCGATCCTCCTTTCCGCAGGTTATGCAAAACCCATGGCGCAGATTTAATGTATAGCGAGTTTATATCCTCAGAAGGATTAATCCGCGATGCAATGAAAAGCCGTATGAAGCTGGATATTTTTGACTACGAACGCCCTGTGGGCATACAAATATTTGGTGGCGACGAGGAAGCTATGGCGCTTTCTGCAAAAATTGTCGAAGCCGTAAACCCCGATATTGTAGATATAAATTTTGGCTGTCCCGTTAAAAAGGTAGTTTGCAAAGGTGCCGGTGCCGGTGTCCTTAAAGATATCGACCTTATGGTGCGCCTTACCAAAGCTGTTGTAAACAGTACGCATTTGCCTGTTACCGTTAAAACACGCCTAGGCTGGGATGACGACTCTATTAATATCGATGAGGTTGCCGAAAGGTTACAGGATGTTGGTATTAAGGCATTAACCATTCACGGGCGTACCCGTGCCCAAATGTATAAAGGTGAAGCCGACTGGTCTCATATTGCGCGTGTTAAAAATAATCCGCGTATTAACATTCCTATTTTTGGCAATGGCGATATCGATAGTCCCGAAAAGGCGCTTAAATATAAAAACGAATATGGTATAGACGGTATCATGATAGGCCGTGCGGCAATTGGTTATCCGTGGATATTCAATGAAATAAAACATTTCTTTGAAACCGGAGAACACCTGGCTGCACCAACCCTTGAAGACCGTGTTGAAGCTGCCCGTAACCACTTAACATGGGCTATAGAATGGAAAGGTGAAAGGGTAGGGGTTTTCGAAACCCGCCGCCATTACACCAACTACTTTAAAGGTATCCCTAATTTTAAAGAATACCGACAAAGATTGGTAACCCAGGATGCTGCCGCAGATGTTTATGCCGTTCTTGATGAGGTGCTGAATGTCTTTGGATCGGTAGTATAGTTGCCAGTTAATGGTTGTCTGATAGCTGATTATAATATCAAGGGGTGTGATAGCTAACTATCACGCCCCTTCTTTTTTAAATATCAATTTCATTAAAGGTTGATGTGTTGTACGGTTGCCAAAATCCGATAACCGACAACTATAAACCGACAACCAAATATTACTCCTCGTCCAGCTGGTCCAGCACCGCCTTAACCTGATTAAGGTGTTTACCATAAAATAGTCGTGGTATTATTTCTGCCACGGCGAAAGAAAATATAATAAGTCCTATTATTATGGCAATAGCTATTGCAAGTCCGGATTCGTTTTTATCCAGAAAGTTAGTTATTGTATTATTGTTATCTGTAACAGATCCTGCCAGTACACCAAACGAGAATCCCAAAAAGAACATGATGTAAGTGAGTGCTTTGTATAATTCTATGCTCAGCTTTAACTCGTAGAAAAACCAAAGCAGGTTCTTTCGGCTGTCAAAAGTCATATCATACGACTTTTTATAGAACACATAAAATTTGTAATAGTAGTAAGATGTAAAGCTCAGCATAATACCATAAAATGGTATAAATAATGCGGTAAGCTTATCTGTAAAGTTAAGTAGCATTGGTGTAAATGCTATGAATATCATCATAAGAACCTGTATGAAAAATTCGTTTTTCATTTTTTTACGCACTTTGTCAATAGGCGTCTGCGCTTCTCTTAATGTGTCTATATTGTCGGGAATACGAATCTTGTCTGTAGGTTCGTTGTTCCATTGATTTTGCAATTCGTTAAAATTCATAACCCTGCTTTTTAATAATTTCCTGTAATTTGTCTTTGGTGCGGTTTAGTTTTACTCGGGCATTTACTTCTGTAATACCCAGGTTGCTGCCTATTTCTTTGTGCGACTGCCCTTCAAGGAAAAGAAATATCAATGCCTTTTCTACCTGGTTTAGTTGTTGCACGGCTTTATAAAAATAGTCAAGCTGTGTTTCCCTGTGCGATTCCTCAATGTCGTCTTTAACATCCATTTCGGGATGCATCCTTGCGTTGTCGGGTTTCTTCTTCTCTTTCTTAAAAAAGGTAAGCGCGGTATTTACGGCTACCCGGTACATCCAGGTAGAAACCTGGCTTTCACCCCTAAAGGATCCATATGATTTCCAGAGCTGTAGTACGATTTCCTGAAACAGGTCTTCCCTGTCTTCCGGTTCGTCCATGTACATTCTGGAAACCTTATGCAATAATCCCTTATGCTTTTCAATAATCGATAGAAACTCCTGTTCGGTGGTTTTCAAATCTATTGCGGTTTAGGTTGGTATTGATTTGTTATTTTACCGGGGTCACTTTATATCCTTGTTGTTTAAGCAGTTCAATCAGACCTGTTTCGCCGTAAAGGTGACCTGCACCTACTGCAAAGAAAGTACTTTTGTCTTTTATTATAGCTGGTATTTTAACAGCCCATGCTTTATTTCTGTCGGTAAGTATAAGAGCTTCTGCTTTTTCATCCATAAAGCGCCTGTCTCTAACGGTGTTGTGTAGTTCGGGCAGGTTTTCTTCAGCGTAGAATTTTGTCATGTCTGCAAATACCTCGGCATATTGGTCTCTGATCTTTATCTGTTGTAATACTTCCTGAATAGAATACGACTTATCCAATGCTACCAGCTGGCTTTCCAGTGTTTCCAGTCCGCCAATGGATTTGTGCTGTGCCCGTGCTTTTGCTACAAATTCATATTCATAGAATTTCATTTCTGTCGGTTTACATGGAAGAACGCTGAAAATAGATGAGCTTAACAAATTAGAAGGAGAAATATGATCGGCCTGCTGAAGTGTAATACCAATTTGAGAAGTAAGAATGCTGTTGGCTTCTACTCTTTCTGCTTCGGTTAGGCGACTGGAAAGTGTAACATCGCTGTGCATCATTTTTTGCATTGCCTGTGCTTCGTTAGGATCGGTCATGTTTATTTCCAGTACCAGGTTAGATGTGCTGTCAAAAGCAGTAATTACTTTTTGTTTGATCTCAAAATCAGCGGCACACATAAAATGTATTGTGCCATACATATACGATGGTGTTGCAAGACCGTTGCCTTCAATTTTCCAAAGCAGAGAGTTAGATTCTGTAGTTTGTTGTGCGTTGCTAAAGAATGCTGTTAAAAGGGTTGCGATTAAAAAGGTTGCTTTTTTCATGATGTTTCGTTTTTTGATTGTGATTATAAACAGTATGTAAGGCAACTTTTAATTCGTTACAAAAAAAAGTTTAGAAATTTTCCTGAAACTAAAAAAGAGCCTGTGTTTGCAGGCTCTTTGAGAGATAAAATATTTTATTTTTTTAGGTTTATAGTTTGGCTCGCAAATATAATTTATACCTGAATGCGTTTCCAGCGTCCTCTTTTAAATAAAATGATGGTGGCAATAGTCATTGCGGTCTCCGCAACGGGTATTGCCCAGAATACGCCAGTCGGTCCCCATTGTAAATGTTTCGCCAGGAAAAATGCCATTGGTATCTGGAATAGCCAAAAGCCAAAAAAGTTGACCCATGTAGGTGTTTTGGTATCGCCGGCGCCGTTAAAGGCGTTAAGCAGTACCATACCTATACCGTAAAATATGTATCCGGCACTAAGTATTTGTATTGCTTCTACCGCAATATCATGTACATCGGCATTATTGGTAAAGAACCACATCATGGGATCGGCGGCTAAAAGGCACACCACCATAATGACTCCCATATAAATAACATTGAATTTTGCAGTCACAAAAACCGATCGTTCAGCTCTGTCAGTTAGCTTGGCACCAAGGTTCTGACCTACAAGTGTTGCCGCAGCACCGCTTAGTCCCCATGCAGGAAGCATAAAGAACATCATTATACGCAGCGCGCTCTGGTATCCCGCCGATCCTTCATCGCCGCCGGTGGTTGCAACTACTTCCGCCAGAAATATCCAGCTGCCGGATGCTATAACAAATTGCAATACACCGGGTGCAGCAATTTTTACCAATGCTTTTATTTGTTCCATATCCGGAATAAAGTACGATGCTGCAACCTTAAGCATGCCTTTGCCGTTAAACAGGTTGTATAACTGATACAGTACACCAATAGTACGGCCAATGGTTGTAGCAATAGCTGCACCTGTAAGCCCCATAGCTGGGAATGGTCCCCATCCCGGAACTAAAATTGCGCAAAGTATAATGTTGAAAAAGTTGGCTATCCAAAGGCTACGCATCGCGATAGCGGCATTACCCGCCCCGCGGAAGATACCGTTGAAAAGAAACAACAGCATAATTACAAAGCTACCGCCCATCATGATCTGCATAAATGGTGTGCCAAATTCTGCTGCATGGCGGGATGATCCCATTAATACCAGTATATCGGTGGCGTAGATGAATCCGAAGAATGCTATGATCACATTTACGCCAATAGCTATAACAATAGCCTGCATGCCTGCTTTAGAGGCTGCTACCGGATCTTTCTCGCCTACACGGCGGGCAACAACTGCTGTTGCAGCCATGCTCATACCTATAGCGATAGAATAGATTATGGATAGTACCGATTCGGTTAAGCCTACGGTCTGAACAGCAAAGCTGCTGTTTTCAAGGTGCCCTACAAAATAAAGATCGACCAGTGCAAAGACTGATTCCATCATCATTTCGAGCATCATGGGTATGGCTAGCAAAAGTACAGCACGGCGAATGCTGCCTTGCGTAAAGTCTATATTTTCTCCTTTAAGGGATTGTTTGAGCAGTGCGAAAAATCGGGATACTGCACCGGTAGGTTTTATTTCCTGTGTCATTTTAAATGCGTTTGATTGGGGTATGATTGATGAAAAGGTGAACCAGGCAACTATCTGATTGCCTAAAATTTATGTGCTGAGGTGGTAATCTCTAACGGATAGAGATAGCGAAAATTTTCATGGTTCGTAAAGAATATATAGCAAAGAAAAGTATTTTTTTGCGGATTGCAAAAATTGGCCGGCAAAAAATTAACATATTGTCAGTTCGACCAAGTTGATTTTCAGTAAAATAAGGTTATTGGCTGAAAGTGACTTTTAAGAAGAGTGATCCATCAGTTTTTTGTTTACCCTGGCGGCAGCAATTCTCGATGCAAGTATCCCCAGCGTAAAAATAGTAGCCAGTACTACAAGAACATTAGCAGTATTAAAGTCTACGGGGTAGGCCATAGATCCGGTAATCATAACAACCGAATAGTGCTTTTGTATAAGTATAATTGCGGTGCCTAGTGCAATGCCAAACGTTGCGCCTATGGTAGTGATAAAAAATCCCTGATAGAAAAAAATGCTACGCAGGCTTTTAATCTCGGCGCCTAGGCTGTAAAGGGTTTTTATATTTTCTTTCTTGTCCAGTATCAGCATGATTAATGCTCCCGCAAGGCAGAATAATGTAAGTACAATTACCAGCGAACAAAACAGGTACACCACAAGGTTCTCTGCGTTAAGCATCTTATACAAAGAGTCGTTAAGCTGCTCCCTGTTTTTTAGTACCACTTTACCTTTAAAAATAGTTTCTATTTTTTGGCGGATGTCTGCTTCGTTAGCTCCGGGAGTTGCCTTGAACTCTAAAGAGCTAAACTGGTTGGGTTTAAACTGAAGTAACTCCTGCGCTAAAGAAAGGTCTACAAAAACATATTTACTGTCCAGGTCGTCGTTTATAACATAATACCCCATAGGCACCAGTACCGTTTTTGTAAAAGCATCATCCGGATTTTGTATCGCTCCCTTTCCTGCTTTGGGTACAAATACCTCGAAGTCACGGTTAAAATCAAACAGCGCCATAGATAGCTTTTGCATAATAGTAGCTCCCGCTACTGCCTGTATTGTTCTGGGTTCAAGCCATTGACCAGTTATATGGTTTTTTATGGGTATAACAGTAGAGAAAACACTATCTACACCTTTCATATAGGCCACCTGTTCTTTTCCGTCAAAGTAAAAAAGCACACGTTCTTCGGCTACCTTACTAAAAGCTGCAATGCCTTTAATGGCTTTAAGCTGCTCTTCCTGCTGTGCCGATACAAAAAACGATTTTCCTGCCGATGGGGTAAGCATCAGGTCAGGGTCGGTTGTGTTTGTAAAGGAAAGGCTATAATCTTTAAGTCCGCTAAATACAGAAAGTATAACAAATAGTGCTGCTGTACTCACTACAATACCCATTGCTGCAATGCCTGTAATAATATTAATGGCAGTGCTTTTGGTACGTGTTATGGTGTACCTGCGGGCTATGTATAAAGCGAGACTCAAATTAAGATGAGGTTAGCAGATTACGACTTTTTACGTCTTATAAGTAGTTCAGGATTGGTAATAGGGTTGTTTTCTCCCTTAAGTTCCTGATCCAGCTTTTCAATCTGATCCAGTGAATCGTCAATATAAAATACCAGGTTAGGCACTTTACGAAGCTGAAGTTTTACGCGCTGTGAAAGGTCATGTTTAATAAGCGGTGCATTAGAACGCACTGCCGCAAGTATTTCGCCACCTCTTTCAGATGGGAATACGCTAAGGTGTACTTTCGCTATCGAAAGATCTGAAGTTACATTAACTTTAGATATAGAGATGATAAGGTTACTTATACCGTTTTTCCTTATTTCGCCCTGCAATATGTCTACAAGGTCATTTTGTAGTAAGGCGCCTATCTTTTTTTGCCTGTTTGTTTCCATGATGCAAAAGTACTTAATTTATGGTTTCAAGTTTAAGGTTTAAGGTTTAAAGTTTTAGCGAGGGGCGAAAGTTGTAGCGCTATAAGGCTTCAAAATTGTAAAGTGTCAGGTTGCTACGCCTCAAAGTTTAAATTAGAGGTAGTCTTTCAATATGATGAGCTTTAAATTAGACAGGTATTTCCTGGCACAGTTCTATAAGTACTCCGTTAGTGCCTTTAGGATGTAGAAAGGCTACAAGTTTATTATCTGCGCCACGCTTTGGGGTTTCGTTAAGCACGGTAAAACCTTCAGTTTTAAGGCGCTCAATTTCAGAAACAATGTCTTCCACATCAAATGCAATATGGTGGATACCTTCGCCTTTCTTTTCGAGAAATTTAGCGATAGGGCTATCAGCGTTGGTAGCTTCTAACAGCTCTATTTTGTTTGGGCCATTCATGAAGAATGAAGTTTTAACGCCTTCGCTGGGAACTTCTTCCATTTTATAGGCAGGTGCGCCAAAAAGCTTTTCAAACAAAAGGTTAGAAGTATCAAGGTCTTTTACGGCTATGCCTATGTGTTCTATTTTTCTCATGCTACAGTTAGGTTTGTATGGTAAAAGTAAAAAATTAAAATGTAACCGGATTTATAGAAAAAGAAAACGCTCTACTGTTAGGTTGGGCGTTTAGTAAGATGATCAGTTAAATATTGGTTGTTGATAGGTGAACATTACAAGAAGTCTGGATAAATTCAGAAAAATAGTGCTAACTTTTAACTTTTGTTCGTGGCCGAATTATTTTTTTTACTGAAAAATACAAATGCAAAATATTAATAATCAATCAGTATTATTGTTTGCACTGAAATTGTTGTGAGATTACTTTAAAATAATTTGCATTGAATTAAAAAATGCTGTAATATTGCAACCTCGAAACCGGTCCTATAGCTCAGCTGGTTAGAGCACCTGACTCATAATCAGGTGGTCCCTGGTTCGAGCCCAGGTGGGACCACAGGTTTTACAAACCCTTCACAGCAATGTGGAGGGTTTTTTGTTTTCTATCGTTTTCAAAAAAGATTGAAATGTATTCTTAAACTGTCGCTTTTGCGAAACTACACAGTTTTAATATTTCATTTTCCTTTTAAATTTATCCCTGAAATAGTATTTTTTAGTTAAAATACGAAAGCGTTTATAAAACAAACACATCCTGATTATGCCGTTTTTAGGGGGTATTTTACTGAAATTAAGCCTATTTTGCATTTTTTGAAAAGAAAAGTCAAAAAAAGTTCGGTTTAATCATTTAATTATTACACATTTGCGCTTTAATTTATTTTTATGAAATCAGGAGTTGTAAAGTTCTTCAACGAAGAAAAAGGATTTGGATTTATTGTACCGAATGACGGAACTGCAGATGTGTTTGTACACATTTCAGGTGTAGTTGATCGTATCAGGGAAAATGATTCAGTAGAGTACGAAGTGGAAAATGGCAAAAAAGGCCTTACCGCTGTTAACGTTACAGTAGTAGGATAATTAGCCGAAAATATATTTTCGCGTTCCTATACTGCTAAGATTAATGAAAGCCTTCACATATATGTGGGGGCTTTTTGTATTTAATAGCGTTTTGGCATCTGTACTGAATTAAGTACAACAGGGTGCGATAAACCAAATGCTTTGTGTAGCTTTTGTGTTATTTGCTTCCTAAACTGCTGACGGCGGATATATTCACATTACTTTTGCACCGCTTTTAGCGTAATAAATACAATATGAATAATTCGTCACTTACAAAAGGTGTTATATTGGTTAGCATTGGTGCTGCCAGCTATGGCATTCTGGCAACGCTTGTTGGTCTTGCCTATAAAGAAGGGTACAGTACAACCGAAGTTGTTACTTCTCAATATCTAATCGGTCTGTTTACCATAGGCCTTCTTGCTTTATTTAATAAAAATACACGACAGCCGGAAACTTCTACTGAAGATAAATATACAGTCTTAAAACTTATGGCCGGTGGTACGACCTTTGGGTTAACGGGGTTCTTTTATTATCTGTCGGTTAAATACATTCCGGTTTCAGTTGCCGTAGTACTGCTAATGCAGGCTATATGGATGGGCATTGTTGCCGAAGCACTGTTTACACGTAAATTTCCTGATTTTTATAAATGCATTGCCGTTATAATGGTGTTGTTTGGCACATTGCTGGCTACGAATGCAATTAGCAGCCTGGATACACTAAATATCACGGGCGTATTATGGGGCCTACTTGCTGCACTAGCGTATACTATAATGTTGATGGTGTCCAGTGGGGTAGCGCGTAATATGCATCCGCAGAAAAAGAGTTTCTGGATATTACTTGGGGCTAATATAGCTGTTCTTATTGTTGGGTATTTTAATATGCCGGCAGAATATCATTTCTCTATATTCTATAAATGGGGATTGCTTGTAGCGTTGTTTGGTACGATACTGCCGCCGTTATTTTTTAATGCAGGTATGCCTAAAACCGGAATGGGGTTGGGGTCTATCATTATTTCTATAGAAATTCCTGTATCGGTAAGTATGGCCTATTTTCTGTTGCACGAACAGGTTGTAGCGGTGCAGTGGATTGGAATAGTGGTAATTATATTGTCGGTAGTGCTTATAAACATAAGAGAGCTAAAGGCTACTTTTAAAGAATAGCGATTTACATAAAGACATAAAAAGGCTTCCTTGAACAAGGAAGCCTTTTGTTATTTCGTGTTGCTGTTAAGTGTTTTCTCTACGAGGCTAAAGTGTCTTTTAATATATTCAGATGATCCTGACCTGATCTTATAATTGATATATCCTTCGGTTGTTTTGATCTTTATTTTTGCAATAGCTACTTTTTGCATCTTTAAAAAGTTCTCTTTCATTTGGGTAGCAGACGATCCTTTAGGAGCAAGTGCGAAGGCAGCTTTAAATGCCTGAGGGCTGCATTCTGTATCAGATATCTGGAAACATTGTATTTCGGTTCCGTCTTCCAGTGTTATTAATGTATTGCTTTCACCTTGTTTAATACATCCCAGTTTATTGTTGTCGTGAAACATATCCAGGTCTATAAAATACGTTTCAACTTCTTTATTCTGTACGTTGGTTTTCTGGTAGCCGACTGAAAAAAAGGCAAGGCCTGTTTTTACGACGGTATCATCGGGAACAATTGTAGTTCCAGCATGATTCTTAGTCATTATAATTCTCGTGCCTGTAGCGGCATCGGTTGTATTTACGGCTATTTGTTGCGCTAATGCTGCATTTCCTGCAAGTAACAGCAATAGGAATAATTGCTCAATTTTCATTTTAAGTAATAGTGAGGTTAATAGTACAGCAAATATATGAGATATGCCGATATTGTGTATTAGCCTCTGAAAATTAATTTAATGGGAAGTAGATATTAAAAGTTGCGCCTTCACCCGGATGGGATGATGCATTTAGTATTGCCTGATGATTTTCGGCTATCTTCATACAAATAGCCAAGCCAATGCCTGTTCCTTCATACTCTGCTTTACCGTGTAGCCTTTGGAAGACCTCAAAAATACGCGAAGCATATTCAGGGCTAAAGCCAATACCGTTATCTGTAACAGCGATGTGGAGGTAGTCTTTTTCCGAATTTGCGTTAGGGTTGTCTATGTCTGCACCTTTGCTATATGATGAAGTTATAGTAATAACCGGATCGGTGTCTTCTTTGCTGAATTTAAGTGCATTAGATAGCAGGTTGTTGAACAGCTGTCGTATCTGGAACGGTATAGCATTTATAGTCGGCATTTCGCCAATAATAAGGCTTCCGTTTTTGTCAGATATACTGTCTGAAAAATCAGTTCGCACCTCTTCCAGCAGTTTGTTAAGGTCTGTTTGCTCAAAAGTTTTTTCGGCAGCGTTCGATTTAGAGTAAGTAAGCAAATCCTGTATCAGCTTGCTCATACGTGTGGCCGCCAACTGCATACGCGAGAAATTTCGCTTGCCGCCTTCGGAAAGATTATCATACTCGTTAGACATAATGATACTGCCAAACGTATGTATCTTACGTAATGGCTCCTGTAAATCATGACTTGATATATAAGCAAACGAAGATAATTCTTTGTTCATATTTTCCAGTTCATGGTTGGCTTTTTTAAGCTCGTTAGTACGCTCTTCAACAAGGGTTTCCAGCCTTTTTTGGAACGTTTTCTGATCGTGGATATCGTTACTCGTACCGACCCATTGCATTATTTCGCCTTTATCGTTTTTCTGTGCAAGTGCCCTGCAAAGATGCCAGCGATATTCACCATCATGGCGGCGCATGCGGTGTTCTATAACAAACTCTTCGCCTGTAGCAAAAGAGTGCTGCCAAAGTTCTTTATTGTGTTCTCTGTCGTCCTCGTGAATCATTTCAGGGAAAGCCCCGGCAAGAAGTTCTTTGGGTGTATGTCCCGAATATTTTACAAGCGAATCATTAAAGTATTCCAGTTTTCCGTCGCTATTCAATGTCCAGATAAACTGAGGGATAGAGCCGGCAAGCAAACGAAAACGCTCCTCGCTGGAACGTAGAGCATCATCGGTTGCTTTACGGTCGGTAATGTCAATCATTACTTTAGTTGCGCCTATGATCTCGCCATTATCATTGTATAACGGCTGAGGGTGTACAATAACATGGCGGCGTTCGCCATTTTCGCGGTGCATATAAATTTCTTCTTCTATAGAACGGCCTTCTTTAAAAGCCATTGCCATAGGTGAATTCTCATGCGCTATCGGTATGCCGTCTAAAGTTGAGAGCTTATATGATCCGCACCAGCGTTCCTTGCCAACTTCAGGTTTTCGGCCCCAAAGGACTTCGGCGGCTTCATTGTATAGGTCTATATAGCCTTCTGCATCAATAGTATACATTGCTACAGGAAGTGTTTGTATAAGATTTGCCTGTTTCTTTTGAGCAGCTTTTTCTGCTTCACGGGCAGCTACGCGATGGGTGACATTGTTCACCGTACACATAATACCGTTAACCGATCCGTCCAGATCGTATATAGGGGCATACTCGTAATCAAGGTAATAGAGGTTACGTCCGTCGTGGGAATCGACATAGGCAGGCGATTCCGATGCGCGGTGCGGAACGCCGGTTTCCATTACCTGTTTTAGCAGGGCGGGATAATCCTGTTCGTATAATTCGGGGAAAACCTCCAGTAGGCTTCGGCCTACAACTTCTTTAAAGTCTTTACGCCACAGTTCGTTAAGCATTACTTCGTTGGCAATGTCTATAATAAAATCGTGGCCTTTAAGAATGGTAATTGCAATAGGCGACTGCATTACGATATTACGGAATTCCTTCTTTTTAATAGTGAGATCGGTCTTGGCTTTTACAATTCCGGTAACTTCGGTACATACTACGATGATGCCCGAAACAGATTTATCTTCCTCTAAAATAGGTTGGTAGACAAAATTGAAATGGCATGATTCCATCTTGCCGTTGCGCAGAAGGTAAACGCCAACTTCATCACCAACATAAGGTATACCAGTGTTGTATACTTCGGTCAACATCTCTTTAATAACCTGTTCGGTAAGTTCCGGCAGGGTTTCAAATAAGGATTTGTTTAAAAAGTCAGCTTCTTCTTTATCAACCAGTTGCAGGTATAGCGGGTTGGCAGCTTCCACTACCATATCGGGGCCTTTGAGTACGCAGATACCAACAGGAGCCTGCTTTAAGTAGGGGTGTAGTTTTTCTTTTGAATTGCCATTACCTGCCTGATAGCGAGCATTTATACTCTCAATACCACGAGTAAGGTCATTCTGATGTGTCCACGCAGAAGTATCCATTTTTGCGGGGAGCTCATTCAGTTTAAGGTCGGCTAATTGTAATTGTAATAGGTGATTATCAGCTTTAAGTTCGAAAATTTCAAGGCTGCTACGTGCTTCATCGGTATTGCCATCATCGTAAAGTCCGATGGTTCTTGCGGCGGCATCGATCATAGTCGCACCTGATTTTTCAAGGTTTTGAAGGATTTCAGCGTATGCTTCCCTTTGCTCTTCGCTGAAAAATGAACTGTCTGGAATCTGGTAATCAGAAAGGATAATTTTTGTTTCATTGCCTGATACATACTGACTTACCGCTTCTTTCAAAGAAGTAGTGCGCCGCATTACAGCAGTAAAATTCATTTCCTTATTGTATTCCATATAGTAAGTAAAGCCCGCTAATTGGTGAACTTAGCAGCGCTAAGATATTTCGTTTATCACAAATAAATAGTTAAAAGAAACATATCATAACAAAACGTGCACAATATTATAAAGGCAAAAGTAACTCGGTCAGGAGGTCTTAATGTTGCACTTTCTGTATTCAAAACGCTGTTTTTGTGCGTAAAATTGTTTTAGCTTACCTCTTTAACAATCAGGATTTTGAAAAATAATGTTACGCTTTTGGTTTTTCAATAAAAGCCGGATTGTTGAGGGGTAAATCCGAAGCTGAAATCAAAAAAAAGTACCCCAAAATTTCTTTCGGGGTACTTATTCAAAAAGTAAAGAATGAGCAAAAAATTATGCTGTTTTTACAACAGCTAGTTTTCGGTTTCGCGAGATAACGACCATGACGATCACTACACCCGTTAATGCCATTGCCACACCAACAAGGTTCGGCGAGGCATAGTTGTAACCCATAACTAGTGGTAATCCGCCAAGGAAGGCTCCAAGCGCATTACCCATGTTAAACCCGGCTTGTAGCGAGGCTGAAGCTATCATCTCGGCACCTTTCGCGGCTTGTATCATAAGCATTTGTATAGGGGCGATAACTGCAAACGAAAGGCTTCCGGTAAGAAAAACCAATATAAGCGATGTAATCTGGTTGCCTGAGAAAAGGTAAACTGCCAGTAAGTTGGCTGCCATAACCATTAATAACGCCAGTATGGTTCTGGATGGTGAAAAACGATCGGCAAGGTGGCCGCCAAGGAAGTTACCCACTACCATTCCCAATCCGGCCAGGATAAGGATGTAGGGTACATCTTCGGCTTCAAAATGTGATACCTCCGTTAACAGCGGCGAGATATAGCTTATCCAGCAGAACAGCCCGCCCGTACCAATGGCAACGATAGCTATAATAAGCCATGCGTCAATCTTGGTAAAGAATTGCAGTTGCGATTTAATATTGCCTGCTTTCTCTGAAGCAACGTTTGGCATCCACATTAGCAGGGAGATAAACGTGATTAATCCTATGGCTGTTATGAGCACGAACGTATAACGCCAGTCGAAATTATGGCCGATGTAAGTGCCTACAGGTACGCCCACTACATTAGCAATGGTAAGTCCGGAGAACATAATGGCTATGGACTGCGCTTCTTTACCTTTGTCGGCAAGACGGCTGGCTACAACAGCACCCACACCGAAGAATGCACCATGCGGAAGCCCTGAGAAGAATCTCGATGCAAACAGGAGGTTAAAACCCGGTGCTACGATAGACAGCGCGTTGAATATTGTTAGCATTAGTGCCATTGCTAAAAGCATTTTTTTAGGAGGGAAGTTACGCCCGGCAATAACCAGTAGGGGAGCACCAATTACCACACCCAGCGCATAGGCCGAAATAAGGTAGCCTGCCTTCGGAATGCTGATATCCAGGTCGGTGGCAATGTCGGGCAGCAGGCCCATCATTACGAATTCGGTTATGCCTATGGTAAGCCCGCCCAGGGCAAGCGGTAACAGACTTAATTTCATGTGTACAGATGTTTTAGATTTTTGGAAGTGCAAATGTACGATACAGCCTGTTTAAAAAAGTTGTAAATTTGCGATACATGATTGTAACTATGTGATATGAAAAAGCTAAGTCAGTTTGAGACCCTGGTTATTGACGAGTTTGAAGAAGAGAAATTTCACCTGCCTTCGCACAGCCATACGTACTATGAGCTGATTTACATTGTGAGTGGTGAGGGTATACATCACCTGAACAACAACCTTATAGCGTATACTGCGGGCGACCTGTTTGCGATTTCTCCCGATGATGAACACTATTTCGATATACAGAAACTCACGCGCTTTGTGTATATAAAGTTTACCGACAGTTACTTTACTTCCAAGAAAAACCTGGCTACCGACGACCTGCTTATCAACACGCCGTATCAGTTTATGCGCGAAAAACTACTTAAGGAAAGCGTGCTGAAACTAGACGAGCCCTGCCGTACCATCTTAAAAAACACGGTAGGTAATATCACGGCGTACAACTGCCGTAAAGATGTTTCGGTTTCGCCCATAGTGTTTTACCAAATCCTTTCGATATTCGGACTGATAAAAGAAGCCATGAAGGGTATGGAGCTTCCGGCGCAGGGCTGCGACTTTAACAACAAGCATATCATTGCCTACATACACCAGAATATTTACAGTCCGGCGCAGGTGCAGGTTAAGGCTATTGCCACGCATTTTAATATTGCCCAAAGCTACTTCAGTGCCTATTTTAAGCGCAACTTTGGCATGAGCTACCGCGACTACATCAATAACCTGCGTACCCAGCTTATCGAAAAGCGTATTGCCGGCCGCAACATGCCCATTAAGCAGATTGCCCACGAGTTTGGCTTTACCGACGAAAGCCACCTTTCCAACTATTTCAAAAAGCGTAAGAATATTAAGCCGAGTGAGTTTGGGAGGTAGGTTGACGTTAGGAATTCTTTTCAGGCGTAGTTGCTGCTGTATGCTATATCTGCCTAGTGCCTCAGTAGGATGCTGCTTCCATCAGGATAGGACGCCTATAGATACTTTATATATATTTGTAGGATTATACTTTATTGAAATAAATTATTTATTAAAGTATAATTTATATACTTTTACTTTTTATTAACAAATTATGATAGGTATTGAAGTTTTTTCCGGTCCTGGCGGGATGTCACTTGGGGCAACTATGGCGGGTATAGATGTTAGAATTGCAGTTGAAAAAGACGCTTTTGCTGCAGAGACTTTTGCTAAAAACCATAAAAGTACTACAGTAGTTGTTGATGATATAAAAAATATAAATGAATTTGTATTTGAAAGGAATAATGAAAAAGTAGTTCTGTTCGGGGGACCTCCTTGTCAAGGATTTTCTAATTCAAATCAAAAAACTAGGTCTAAAGATAATCCAAAAAATTGGTTATTTGAAGAGTTCATTAGATGCGCAAAATTAATTAAACCAGACTGGGTAGTTATCGAAAATGTCAAGGGATTAGTTAATATGGAAAAAGGTTATTTTCTTGAAAAAATATGCAAGGATTTAAATAGTATTGGTTACACCGTTAATTTTAAAGTCCTAAATGCTGCTGATTTTGGAGTTCCACAAAAGAGGGAAAGAATATTTATAGTTGGATCATTACATGGTATCGCATTTGATTTTCCACTTCCCACACATGAAAAACATATTTCTGTGTCAGAAGCAATTTTTGATCTTCCTAAACTTTCTAATGGTGATCTAGTGGAAACATTAGGATATCGTAACTATTCAAGCGATTATTCAAAGGAAATGAGATCTGGTTTAAGAAAGGCAAGACAAAATTTTGTTACTAAAAATTCAGATTTAATAATAAAAAGATATAGTCATATACCACAAGGTGGTAATTGGAAAAATATTCCTTCCGAACTAATGTCTAACTATAAAGACTTTACTAGATGCCACCATGGTATTTATAGGAGGCTTAAGGAAAATGAACCATCAGTGGTTATAGGGAATTTTAGAAAAAATATGTTAATTCATCCGAATGAAGATAGAGGACTATCTGTACGTGAAGCAGCTAGATTACAGTCATTTCCTGATAATTACCTTTTCTCAGGTTCATTAATTAGACAACAACAACAAGTAGGCGATGCTGTACCGCCACTTTTAGCTAAAGCTTTATTTAATAAAATAATGGAGGTAAACTAAATGGATTTAAAAAATCAATTATTAGACGAATGGCTACAAAAGGCACCAGCAAAATTATATCCTCACAATAAAAAGATTGATCACTACGTACAGTACAAAAAACTAAAGGATTACTTAGAGACCAATGTTCATAATGATGTAACTTTAGGTGCAAATTTAAAAGATCCGGATATTTTATTGAACGATCATGGGCCGGCGCATATTCAAACGGTTATTAAACGTGCCTCGGATTTACTACAAAGCTCAAAATGCGTTTTAACGCCATTTGAAGTTTATATATTACTATGTAGTATTGAAGTTCATGATGTGGGTAATCTATTTGGACGAGTCGATCATGAGAAAAAGGCAATTGATGTCATATTGAATGCTCCAAACATATGCGGTCGAGATAATATAGAGGCTAAAACAATTAGCACAATTGCTGAGACACATGGAGGGAGATTAAACGATGGTTCCAAAGATAAAATTGATAATCTTCAAGATTTAGAATCATTAACACATGGGAAAATTAGGTCTAAATTATTAGCAAGTATTTTACGATTTGCTGATGAGCTAGCTGACGACAATACAAGATCAAACATCAGTTTACTGATTGCTAGCAAGTTACCTAAAAAGAGTGAAGTGTTCCATGCTTATGCCCATTGTCTTCAATCAGTAACGGTAAATCAGCAAGAGCATTCAGTTGAATTAAAGTTTTCCGTTCCAAAGAAATTTCTTACTCGTCAATTTGGTAAAATGGGTAAAAAGGTCCATTTAGTAAATGAGATTTATGAGAGACTTTTTAAAATGCATCTTGAAAGAAAGTATTGTATGAGTTTTTCAAGAGGAGAAATAGATATAGATAGAATTAGAGTTGAGATTGAATTCTATGATGATAAATTACATAATTTTATCCCGAGAATGGTATTTTTTGTTCAGGACAAAGGTTATCCAGATATGAAAAATGATATTTTTCATATGTGTCCAGAATTAATTGTTGATAGTGTTAAAAAAGATGGTAAATATTTTAAAAAACTAGCTACTAATGAAAAGTCCATTTGAGTATACATCTCCAGAAGCACTTCCTGCTCAAGATATCATTGATTTGTTCGTAACATATTCAGGTGAATATTATAACGTTCCAAATACTGGACATACATTCATCAATGGTCCAAGAGGCTCAGGTAAAAGTATGATTTTTAGATATATGGAACCTGATTGTCAATCTATAGTTCAGGAAAAAAAAATTGAAGATTTAGATTATTTAGCAATTCATATTCCAATCAAAGAGGGGCAATTAGATAAGACCGATTTAAGTTTATTAAAAGATAAGCACGGAGAGTCATTGCTTAATGAACATTTTATGGTCATAAATTTTGCTATTAAAATTTTTGATTGTTTAAGCAATGTTAATTTTGAAAACTCAAATGAAAATTTTATATCCTTAAAATTATTTTTTGAAAATACTTTTGTTTCAACGTTGAAAAAATCGTTCTGGAATAAAGATGTCAATACTGAAGATGTAAAAAGCATTAAAGATTATTTTAGTTTAATAAAGGAAATTTGTTCAGATCTAAATAGAGATTTTACTAGAACATTAATTGTTCAAATTTTTTATGCTGAAGGAAATCATATTCCATATAATGGTCCACTATGTCTATTTATGGGATTTCTTTTTGATATTTTAAAAGGTTTAAAAAATTTGCCTTTTATGCCTAAAGGGCCATTATTTTTAATGGTTGATGACGCTGATAATCTTAATGAAATACAGACAAAAATATTAAATACTTGGGTTTCTCTTAGAACTTCAAAAGTTTTGAGTTTTAAAATATCTACTCAATTGAGGTATAAGACTTATAAAACAATTAACAACTCAAGAATTGATACACCTCACGATTATTCGGAGATAAATATTTCAGACATATATACTACAAAAAAAGGATTATATAAAGAGCGAATAAAGGAAGCTATTGAAAGGCGATTAAAGAAATATAATTCTGGAGAAACGATTAAAGCTGAAGAATATTTTCCTACTGACGAAAAGCAAGAAATTGATGTAGCTAAATTATTCGAAAAATATAAATCAGAGAATGGCGGTGAAAAAAAAGGTTATGATTTTGCTTACAGATATGCAAGAGCTGACTTTATAAAGAATTTAGAAGGTAATAGAAACCATTACAGTTATGCAGGTTTTGATAGTCTAGTGAACATTTCATCTGGGGTCATGCGTCATTTTATTGATTTTTCTCATCGAATGTATACAACTCAATTATCAAAGCAACAAACTGAAGTTAAATGTATATCATCATTTGTACAAGATGATCAAATTAAGGAATATTCTAAATGGTTTCTTGAGGATAATTTTGATAAAATTAGAGAAGATTCAGAAAATACTCCGCAAGAATTTGATGATTTTAATAAATTAAGAAATTTAATTGAAGCCTTAGGTCAAACGTTTCATTTAATATTAATATCTAACGCTAAGGAAAGAAGAGTTTTTTCGTTTGCATTACAAGATGATCCCGGAACAGATTTAAAACGAATTTTGAAATTAGGAGTTGAGTTAGGATATTTTCAAAAATCATTAATTGGAAATAAAATGGGCACTGGTCAAGCTCAATTATATATATTAAATAGGCTTCTTGCACCATATTTTAAGTTAGATCCTTCAAGTTTTGCAGGATATAAATTTGTAACTTGTAACGTATTGGAAGAAGCAATGATGAAGCCTAACAAAATTGTCGGTAGAATAAAACGTAATGGTGTCAATTCAGTTTTTGACGAAGCTCAATTAACTTTATTTAATGAATAACATGAAAACTTTAAATAGTCACGATATAGCATTGCTTCTTGAAGAAAATAAAATGGATTATTTTATATCTTCTGCAAGTTTTGAAGATCGATGTTTTAATTTTAGTTCGCTATTAAAAAATATTCACTTTAAAAAAGTTCTACTGTTCGGTACAATAGATTTTGATAAAAGGATTGCTGAAAATCGTATTTTGATGTCAGAATTATTCAATAAAACGGAGTCGATTACTTTAGTAGATTTAAAAATTAGTGATCCCGTTTTTTCTGTTATAAAGATCATAAATTCTTGTGACAAATTATTTATAGATGATCCTAAAAATATATTGTTAGATATTACCACTTTTACTCATGAAAGCTTACTAATATTATTTAGATTTCTAGTTGCTAAGAAAAGAGATGTAGATAAAATTTTCATATCATATACCTGTGCTAAAGCATACTCTTGTAATGTTTTGAATAGCGACGATAAGTGGTTAACTAAAGGAGTAAAAGAATTAAGATCTATAATGGGTTATCCAGGTTATTCTGATCCTTCAAAAAAAAATCACCTAATAATTCTAGTGGGGTTTGAAAAAGAGAGAACAATGAAGTTAATAGAGGAATTTGATTTTGAATTAGTGTCTTTGGCATTTGGTTCAAAGACAGATTCAATAAATGTTGATAGTCAGAAAATTAATCAAAGTAAGTACGGAGAAATTTTGGAATTGCTTTCTAATGCACAAAATTTTGAAATTTCTCTTACTGACCCTCATTCTACTAAGGAAACTATCTTAGATTATGTTTCAAAATATCAGGATTATAATATAGTTATTGCTCCGATGAATAATAAAATATCAACGATAGGCGCAGGAATGGCTGCTATAGAAAATAAAGATATACAGCTTTTTTATATGCAAGCAAATATTTATAATATAGAATCATACTCTCAAGCAAATGATGAGTATTTTTTTATGGAAATATAATCCTACCCCAACACCACTTCCTTTACCGGGCTGAAATGTCCGGTGCTGCCTTCCAGTCGTTTTAATATGGTAATGCGGTCACACAGCCATTCGTCGTGGTAGTCAAAAGCGGTAAAATCTTCAATACGCTCAAAGTCAGCCGTAGCAATAGTGCGGGCAATGGTAACGTGTGGGTGTATTACCTTTTTGGTGCGTGGTGCCTTATCGAGTATGCTTGTCTGGCGGTAGCTCTTTTTCGCGATAGGTTTCGGGTCAAGCAGTTCAACAAGGTTGTTTACCGGATCCGGGTTTTCTATCTTCAGGCAGAGCGTACGCGAAACGCCACCATGTTTCAGTACCTCGTGTCCGTCAAGCTTAATGGTAAAAGGCTCTTGGCTTGAAGCCACCTTTTTAACCAGTTTCAGAACCTGGTTATCCGCCGTAGCCCTCATTTTAAACAACGATACATGCGCAACCGACTTACGGTTGTAATCTTCCAATCCAATAAGCGCATGCAATTGCTCCTTTAGCCCGTCTACCGCTTCTTTTATAGCGTCGGAAGGCGAGAGCAGCACGAAGTACTCGTACACATTCTCGTTGAAAAGGGTTAATTGCGCGTTGTTCTTTTTGCCCATTGTTTTTACTTGTGGTGCAAAAATAGAAATAAGTTTAAAGTTTAAGGTTTAAATGTTTAAAGTTTTGCCATTCTTGTGATTTACTTAACGGTTAACAGATTTTTATAGGTTTAAGTCTTCCCCTCCTCTGGAGGGGTGCCTGAAAGGCGGGGTGGTTTATATATAGTGATTAATGGGATGCGGACAACGCGGATCTACAATAGTAACGGTTCTTGCTTAGGTGTGAGGTTTATGAGAGATTTCTCCATTCCGCTGCGCTTCAGTCGAAATGACAGAACGTTCTCGCTCCCTCTCCTTTGGAGAGCCTGTCTCACCTTGGCGGAGGGCTGGGGGTGAGGCTTACTAGGTTTGAGTCCAGGAGAACCTTAAAGGCGGGGCGGTTTATGAGAGATTTCTCCATTCCGCTGCGCTTCAGTCGAAATGACAGAGCGTTCTCATTCCCCTCTCCTTTGGAGAGCCTGTCTCGACTTGGCGGAGGGCTGGGGGTGAGGACTTTTTTGTAACTTAGTAAATCCAAAACATCCAACCCAGAAACATGGAAACAGTTAAACAACTTCTCCCTACTAAAATACTTTCCCGTAAAGACGAGATCACTGCCGATTTCATAGCCCTTGCCGAAAACCATATTACAAGACTTATGTCGGGTGCCGATACAAAGCGTTTAAGTGCTTCCGACTTTGGGAAGCTACTGTTTATTAATCCGCGCCACCTTACCACAACGCTTAAACTGACGATGGATTCGTCGGTATGCGACTATATGGAAAACCGTTTCACCGAAGAAGCCCAAAAGCTACTCACCGAAACCGACCTTTCCATCGCCGAGATCGGACTCCGTTTTGCCTATAGCGAAGCAACAAACTTCACCAAATTTTTTAAAGGCATGACCGGACTTACGCCGTTGCAGTACCGTAAACAGTTTCGGGTTTAGAGTTTCGGGTTGATTGTGTTGTGTGTTTTGTCATTCTGAGAGAAACGCAGTGGAGTCGAAGGATCTCTTATAGATAGATATTTGCTTCGTTAGTCTATCTAAATCCTTAATTTCCATTAAGCTACGCTTCAGTCGAAATGACAGAACGTCCAGCGAAGGGCTACTACCGTTCTTCGATCCTCCTCTCCTTGTAGAAGGGTTTGGGTGAGGAAATTTTAACAATTGTTCAATTTCCATCAATCCTCTTATTGCGTATTTTTGTAAAAAACAAGGAAGCAAATGTATGATAGGATAAGAGAGAAATTGAGCATTCTTGCAGACGCGGCAAAGTACGATGTGTCGTGTTCTTCCAGTGGCGGAAACCGTAAAAACGACAACAAAGGTATAGGCGATAGCTCTGCCAGTGGCATCTGCCATACGTATACCGAAGACGGTCGTTGCGTTTCCCTATTAAAAATCCTGCTGACCAATCATTGCATTTACGACTGCGCTTTTTGCGTATCACGTAAAAGTAACGACGTTCAACGCGCCGCCTTTACTGTTGATGAGGTTGTGGAACTTACCATGAGCTTTTACCGCCGTAATTATATCGAGGGATTGTTCCTTAGTTCAGGTATTTTTAAGAATGCAGATTTCACAATGGAACGCTTGGTGCGCATCGTGAAACGCCTTCGCCTTGAAGAACGCTTTAACGGATATATCCACCTAAAAACTATTCCCGGGGCGAGTCAGGAATTGCTTACCGAAGCCGGATTGTATGCCGACCGTATGAGTATTAACCTCGAAATGCCGACCGAAATAGGTCTGAAGCTTCTGGCACCGGACAAATCGCACGAAGATGTAAAGAAACCGCTGGCTTTTATTCAGGAGGGAATTACCAAATTTAAAGACGAAAAGAAAACCGGACTTATAAAAAGCGTTCCGAAGTTCGTGCCTGCCGGTCAGAGTACCCAAATGGTAATTGGTGCTACACCGGAATCTGACATGGAGATTATGTACAGCGCCGATGAATACTATAAAAACTTCTCACTAAAAAGGGTGTATTACTCGGGGTATATCCCAATTAGTTATGATACCCGCATGCCTGTTATTGGCAGTCAACCACCATTGTTGCGTGAAAACCGTTTGTATCAAACCGACTGGCTAATGCGTTTTTACGGCTTCAACGTAAAGGAACTGCTGAATACTAAGAATCCGCATTTAGATACCGATATCGACCCAAAACTAAGCTGGGCATTGCGTAACCTTGACCAGTTTCCGATTGATATTAATACCGCCGATTACCGTATGATACTTCGTGTTCCGGGGATAGGCGTGCAGTCGGCTAATAAAATTGTGCAGGCCCGTAAGTTTGGTAAACTGCGCAGCGACCAGTTGCAAAAAATAGGAATTGCCTACAATCGTGCAAAGCACTTCATCCGCTGTGCTGATAGCCCGATTTTACTTAACGAACCCGATGCACCGCACCTTAAGAACATCATCCTTGCCGATAGCAACAGCAAATACCTGAAAGTACCGCAGAATCAATTGAGCTTGTTTTAGTAAGTAAGCTAATCGCCCCATTACAAATAATAAGGCTTGATTTTTTGTTTCTTTTGCGTCAGGGCAAAAGAAAAAGATAAAAAAGAGATTTATGACAACCTACGTCTTTGATGGTTCCTTTGAAGGGCTTCTTACTTCCATTTTCGAGTTTTACGACCGGAAAGAAAAGGCTGTGCAGTTAATTTGGGATAGGTATTACCAACCCTCAATGCTGGATGAGGCTTTGGAAGTAATAAACGATGAAGCAAAAGCGAAACGTGTTTGGGACGGACTAAAAAAAAAATTGTCACCCGACTGGCGTACCCGTTTTTATAAGTCGTACTTAAGTGAAGACCCGCAGACTTTTCAGGATTTGTTCGATTTTGCCCGCTATATTTTTGACAGTCCGGCAGGTGCCGAAGCAAACTTTGGTAATCCGTATGTTATGGCGGTTTCTAAAATGGATAAAAAGGTCAATCGTGAAAGGCACCGCATGAAAGCGTTTATACGTTTTCAGCAGACCGCCGATGGTATTTACTACTGTCCGGTTGAACCCGACTTTAATGTACTGCCACTTATCGTTTCGTTCTTTAAAAATCGTTATGCCGATCAGCAATGGATTATTTATGACGTTAAACGTAAATACGGACTCTTTTACGACCTGCACACGGTTCAGGAAATTACATATGAATTTGTTTCGGAGATAGACACTAAGAAGATAGTACTCCCAACAGAATTGCTTGACACCAAAGAAGAGCTGGCATCAATACTTTGGAAAGATTATTTTAATAGTACTAATATTCCTGCCCGTAAAAACATGAAGCTCCACATTCAGCACGTTCCAAAACGCTACTGGAAGTATTTGAATGAAAAAGAAGGGAAGAACTAAGACTACCTATCTTCTTTCTTTCCGCCAAGTTTAACGCCCACATTGCCGTCTTTGTCGTCTTCGGCTGTAAGGTGTACTACGATACCGCGGTTACGGCGTTTAGCAAGTTCATCCTTGTCAGTGATGTCTTTATCTTTTTTAGGGTTACGTAGTGGTACATCTACATAAATTTGCGTGCCTTTTCCAAACGAATAGATACCTTCAATATCCATATTCAATACACTCGAATTGATTTGCATCGGGTGAATGGTAACTTTCTCTCCGGCGATATCAAGATCGCCTTTCAGGTTGTAAAATTCAATATTGTTCATATCACGGAACGGGAATGCAAATTTGCCCACCTTACGAACCGGATCAAAGTTTATCAGTTTTCCTTTTTTTAGTCCGAAGAATACTTTACCATACATTGATTTTGGCACCATAGTACCTTTATCGGTTATCGTTCCTGCCATATTAATATCGGAAGAAAACAAACCTTCCAGGTTCTTATGGTCCAGTGTTGTCATTCCGAAGTTATTAAACGCATAAAAGAATTTCCTTATATCCACATTACTTACAGCGGCATTTAGCTTAAACTGGTTGTTCTTGCCTTTTTGCACCATGCTACCGTTCATTACCAATGAGCCGTTAGCATGTTTTAATCCGGCGTTTTTCAGGATAACTCCGGTATCAGTAAGCAATACATTCGCTTTTACACCGGTAGCAAGGAATTTATTGTAGTACAATTTATCTACTACCAGCTTCATATCTACATTGCTTTTTTCAAAGATCTCATTCATCTCTTTGGTAAAGTTGCCTTTTTTATTCTGGCGGATGGCGGCCTGCGCATTCTGCCTGCTACCTAAAAAGCTCATGAACTCGCCCAAGTGCAATTGTGGGCTATAAATGTTCCACGTAAGCACCATTTTTTGCGGATCGGTATAATACAGGTTCAGGAAGTTTTTAACCGAACCTTCCATGTTAACCGTGCTCTTTCCGCTTTTCATGATGATCTGGCTTATGTTGAGGTCATCCTGAGTGAAATCAAGTCCCACAGACACATCTTTAAATTCCAGCTTACGGGGTACATAGGTAACATTAGCATTTTTAATATTTACTAATCCGGTAAAATAAGGTTTAGATATTCGGAAGTTTACAATATCTGCTTTAAAGTTTACTTTCATATCGGCAGTACCTTTAGTAAAGGTAAGCAGATCTTCATCGATAACATTTTTAAGCTGCGACATTTCAAAGTGCGAACTAAAATCGCCGACAGCAACAGGAGTATCAAGGTTTAGAATAAAAGTTTTCTTCATGTTAACCGGAAGCCCGGCATAATTACCCTGGAAATTATAAAGTTTTATAGCCGAATTGGCATCGGTCATGCCCTTCTCTTTTATATAGTTGTTGGTAAATATACCCGTAAAGCTGCAATCAGAAACTACACCGCCGGGGGTGTCAAGTTCGTTGTTTTTAATGAAGGCATTAACACGAATAAGCGGATCGCCGTCGTCGTTAAAATCGCCTATAAGGTCGCATTTTACAGCAATCGGTTCTTTCAGGGTAAACATATCAAGCTTTTCGCTGATGTTGGGTGATAGCAAATGCGATGCATTGCGCCAAAGTATACTTTCGTTGCTAATGTTTATAGCAAAGTCTGACGACTCATCTGCAATCTGGAATTTAGCACCAATGGTAAAATCTTCGCCGCCTATTTCTAAACGGTTAGGTGCAAAAACAATATAGTCATCTTCATACACAATCTCAAACGTACCGTCAAGGGTTTTGTCTTTAATGAAACTTCCCCGTTCGGTATTAAACGCCATACTATGCGCCATGCCTTTAAGGGTAGCGTCTGCCTCCCAGCCAAAAAGGGAATAATCTACATTCGCAGAAAGATCATCCACCGTAAATTTATACAGCTTATGCCTTTGGCGGTTGTCTATCGCAAGGGTTACATTTTCAAGGTCTAGCTTTCGCAATTGTGGAAACATGCCGCCGCCACCTTCTTCGCCTTTTGTTTTCTTTTTCTTTGCAATGGCAGTATTGCTGTACCCTTTTTCATCGGTGTACATATCTATTGCAGCATTGCGAATGCTTATCTTTTTTATTTCTATAGTTCCTCGTAACAGCGCAACAATATTTACGGCAACTTCCAGTTCGCCTGCTTTTAATAGCGTATGATTATGCTGTTTAAAAAGACTGTCCTGAATAGTAACATTTTCAAGCCGAAGCGATACACGCGGAAATCCTTTTAAAAAGGTCGGTTCCATATTGCCAACGGTAAGTTTGCCGGTTAGCCCGCCGTTAAGTTCTTTTAATAGTGAAGCCTGAACTTCTTTTTTATGAGTGTTTATATACCATGCAAGGCCTATATAAAGGGCAATGGTAAGTATAAACAGTGTTAGTATAGTACCGCAGAGTAGCCGCGCCCATCGGGGTAGGTGTAGTTCTGATAAATACTTTCTTGCTTTGGCGATCATAGTTTAGGGGATTGAAGTAATAGGGCTGCTTCCAGCCAAACATTAAATTTACTGCATAATTGTTTATATTTTTTGTTAATTTTTGAATAGCCTTTTTAATGAAACAAAAAATGCGGCTTTGTTGGCCGCATTTTATAAATTCTGAATTGGTTTATTTCCAATATGTGGTATCAACAGTAAAGCCAATACCTGCAATGCTTAGTTTTTTCCATTCTCCCTGGCTTGTGTCGCGCGATATTATAGGTGTTGCCAGCAGTGCCGCCGAAAAGTATATTCTTCCGGGAGCATCTTCAATCCACTCCAGGCTCACAAAAAAATCGTCTTCTACCATAATGTTGTATGGTGTAAGGTCTACCGTGAGCTTGCCCGAACTTCTGGGCGCGGTAACAATTATATTTTCTTTGGTAATAAGCGCATCGGGCATACCTTTCTTAACACTGTAAAAGTTGAGGCGCATTTTTACTTCCGGATTTTTATCAGAAGCTATAGAGGCTGAAAAGGTTTTAAGCAAGGTGGGCGATCCTTTTATCCGCATAACCATACCGACTTCATTACCCAGTTTATTAGAGGTGAAAGAAGCGGTAACACTTTGCGATTCGGTTTTATTGCCCAGCAGTTTTTCTTTTTGTTTTCTGTTGGTTACCACTATCTCTTTAAGCTGCGTTGCTTGCTCTTTAAGCTGAATGTCTCGATTTGACGACAGTCGGCTGGCGAGGTCAGCTACAATAAAATCCCTCGTTGCATAACCTATCATAGAAATCCTAACGGTATCTGCCGAATGGCCTTCGGGTACAGGCAGGGTAAATTTTCCGTTTTCGTCAGATACGGTTCCTATATTCTTTTTTACCACTCCCACATTTACATATGGCAGGGGTTCTCCCGTTTGGGCATCTTTAAGTGTTCCTTTAAGTGTTTGGGCACTTGCGGCGGCTACTGCCGAAAGAAAAATAAGTGTAGTTATAAAGTGTTTCATTGGTAGTGGTTTAACTAGTAAACGAAGAATCGTAATAAATGTTACCGGAAAGCAAAAAATACTCGGCTACATGACTTTTGTCATAAAATAGCGAGTGGCATAGATGTTACTTTGCGTATAAAACTTAAGTTATGCAGTACTGGATAAAACTAACGAAACAGCCCCGCACCGAAAGAATACAAGCTGCCCTTTCCGAAAATGTGAACTTTTCTACCGATGCCTCTCTTGGGTATCCTGCCTCCAAGCTGGACGGTAAAGTATTTTACGATGATGCGCCCTTTCTTAAAGATGCGCCGGTGCTGCAAACTTTTGTTGCTAATCCTAATCACATAGGGCGACAATCACTGGTACAAGATCGTGGTGATGGATCATGTGGAGACCGACCATCTTGCAAAGTTTTCCAATGCACTTCGCAATCATCATGATGAGGTAGCTGCACAATCTCTTCAACAGGACAATGTGCTTACGACATAGTACAGGACTTAGTTATCGATTAAAAAAATAAAAACTACACTATAATGAGAACACAATTAACCAATCGTTTTTCTGCACAGGGAACTGCCGCAGCCTATTTTGCCCATGCATCTTTACAGCATGAGGATGAAAAAACAACCACTTTAGGTGACGAAGTGAAAGAGGATAAGGCTTATATTTGTGATAAACAATGCCACAAATGCAAATGCCTGACGAAAACCTCTACTTTATAGCGCTCATTCCGCATGATGATGTGGCTGATGCAGTAACCGGATTTAAAAACGATTTTGCCGAAAATTATAGCAGCAGCAAGGCATTAAGGAGTATGCCCCACATTACGTTGAAGGCACCCTTTAAGCTTGTTAAGAGAGAACATAAGCAGTTGCAGGAATGGTTTAAAGGCATTCGCCCGATGGTAGAGTCGTTTATGGTGGAACTGGAAGATTTTGGAAGCTTCCCTAATAAAGATAATCCGGTTATTTATGTAAAGCCGGTAATGACACCAAACCTGGAACGACTACAGAAAGCGATACTCAATTCTTTTGAACACGCTTACCCGCAAATAACGATACCCTATACAGAGCGTACTTTTCATCCACACATGACAATTGCGTACCGCGATTTAACACCCGATCAGTATGCCCGCGCTATAGATGTATATCAGCATAAAAAGTACAGTGCCTTTTTTAGGGCAGATAAGTTTTGCCTGCTTCAGCACAATGGCAAACAATGGAATGTTATTTTAGAGCATTCTCTGTAGTTGTTGTTGGTTGATAGTCAGTTGTCGGTTGTTGGTTGTCGGAAGCTTTCTGAATGAAATTGAATGAAACTATTGGCGCAGGACAATAGCTGTATATTACTATAAAAAGGCGTAAAAAATTAAATCTTTACGCCTTTTTATGAATCTATCAACCGACAACTATCAACCACAATTATTGCCCGGCTAATTATAAAAACATCCCTCCGGAAGCTTCTATTCGTTGCGCATTAACCCATTTTGCATCTTCAGTACAAAGAAAGGCAACTACGCTGCCAATATCGTCGGGTAAACCTACACGTCCAAGAGCGGTTTGAGATGCAATAAATTTATTGACATCATTATTGTCACGTACCATTCCTCCTCCAAAATCGGTTTCTATAGCGCCCGGAGCTACGATATTGCTACGTATTCCCCTTGTGCCAAGTTCTTTCGCCTGGTATTTGGTTAATACCTCCATACCACCTTTCATAGATGCATACGCTGCATAGCCAGGGGTGCTGAAACGTGCAAGACCGGTAGAGATGTTCACAATACCTCCGCCATCTGCAAGTATAGGCAAGGCTTTCTGTGTAATAAAGAAAGGCGCTTTAAAGTGGATGTTTACCAATGTGTCAAACTGTTCTATAGTTGTATCTGCAAATGAGGCATGGATACCAATACCAGCGTTGTTTACAAGGTAGCCGAACTTATCTGTGCCGAAAACAGAAGAAAGCGTTTTAGCTACCTCTGCAAAAAACGGATCGAAATTAGCTGTATCACTAACATTAAGTTGAAGTGCAGCTGCTTTCTGGCCCAGTGCCTCAATTTCGGCAACAACTTCATCAGCTTCTTCTTTTTTGCTGTTGTAGGTAAGTATAATATTAAGTCCTTTTTTTGCAATGGCAATAGCCATATTTCTTCCCAGTCCGCGGCTACCGCCGGTAACAAGTGCTATTTTAGTAGACATAGTATTTATTTTATCCTCACCCCAGCCCTCTCCAAAGGAGAGATAGGAGATCGGTGATTATTATACTACAAAGTTAGGAGAGGGTAATGCGTTAAAAATGGTGGAGACTTCAGTATTTTAAGTAGCAGAGTTTCAAAGTAGCAAAGTTCTCTCAACGGTTTCAGTCCCCTCTTCTTCTGAGAGGGGGTGGGGTGAGAACAAAAAAAGCGCGGAAATTATTCCGCGCCTCTATATTATCATGGTTATATTCCGACAACCATTAACTAGTTTCTTAAAGCATTAAGCCTTGCTACATATTTGCCAACCACATCAAATTCAAGGTTTATAACAGTTCCTGCTGCAATAGCATTAAAGTTGGTATGCTCGTACGTGTATGGAATAATTGCCACGCTAAATTCGTTTGCTTTAGAATTTACCACAGTAAGACTAACACCATTAACAGTGATAGATCCTTTTTCTATAGTAATGTTGTTGGCTGCGGCATCATACTCAAAAGTGTAATACCAGCTTCCGTTAGCGTTTTCAACCGATTTACATACTCCTGTCTGGTCTACATGGCCCTGAACAATGTGCCCGTCGAGCCTGTCGCCAAGTTTCATGGCACGCTCTAAATTTACAATTCCGCCCACTTTCCAGTCGCCAAGATTGGTCTTATCCAGTGTCTCCCTTATTGCGGTAACGGTGTAGTCATCGGCGTTAATAGCTACTACGGTAAGGCATACACCATCGTGGCTTACGCTTTGGTCTATCTTAAGTTCGTGGGTAATAGCAGAAGTTATGGTAAAGTGTATATTGTCGTTATCCTTAATTATTTCTTTTATAGTTCCCTGTGTTTCTATAATTCCTGTAAACATGCTGATTTATTTTACTAAATTTGTAGCTTCAAAAGTACAATAAAACAGCATCATGACAAAAAAGGCAGAAAATGTGATTTTGGGTATATCTATAGGTGACCTTAACGGCGTAGGGCCGGAGGTAATTTTAAAAACCTTTGAAGATGCCCGAATGCTGGAATTTTGTACACCGGTTATATTTGGTAACGTAAAAGTGATGTCTTTCATCAAGAAAACATTCGAACTTACCTGTAACCTGCACGGTATAGACAACCTTGACCAACTTGTTGTTGGCAAGATAAACGTGCTTAACATTTGGCGTGAAAGCGTAAATGTAGAGTTTGGTAAGAATGATGAGGTTGTAGGGCAGTACGCTATTAAGTCGTTTACCGAAGCCGTTGCTGCATTAAAAGAAAAAAGGATAGACCTGCTGGTGACGGCGCCTATTAATAAATACAACATACAATCGGAAGAGTTTAAATTTCCGGGGCATACTGATTATCTTGATAAAGAGCTTGAGGGCGATGCGCTTATGCTTATGGTTCAGGATAACCTTCGTGTTGGGTTGTTAACCGACCATATTCCGGTAAATGAGGTTTCGGCACATTTAACCGAAGCACTTATTCGTAAAAAGTTACTTACCGTAAACCATTCCCTTGTACAGGACTTCGGAATCAACAAACCTAAAATTGCCGTGCTGGGAGTAAATCCGCACAGTGGAGATAATGGTGTTATTGGTAAAGAAGACGATGCTGTGGTGAAACCGGCATTAAAAAAACTGTTTGAGGAAGGCGTGCTTGTTTTTGGGCCGTTTTCGGCAGATAGTTTCTTTGGAAGCGGGCAGTATGAAAAATACGATGCTGTAATTGCAGCTTACCATGACCAGGGGCTTATACCGTTTAAAACGCTTGCTTTTGGCGGAGGTGTTAACTACACCGCAGGGCTTGAGGCGATAAGAACATCGCCCGATCATGGCACGGCTTATGATATAGCAGGTAAGGGACTAGCAGACTATAATTCGTTTAAAGAAGCTGTATATATGGCAATTGATATATATCATTCGAGGGCGCAATATGCAGAACTGACTGAAAACCCTTTGAAAATCAGGGAAAAACAGTTATAAACAAAAAAATGTTCATAACCGTTTTGGAATTGCAATAATTTTATATCTTTGCACGCTCAAAACTGTTGTAACGAAATGAGTTGCGGTAAATTAGGCCGTAAATATTGAGTTTAACAATTAAAAAAACCGACTGGAAATGAAAGTGAACAAAGAATTTTTAATTCCGTTTGCGGGATTGAAACAAGGAAAGCACCAGTTTGAGTTTGAGATTAATAAAGCGTTCTTTGATGACTTTGGTTTTGATGAATATAACGATGTCAACATCAAAGTAAATCTTGTTCTTGAAAAAAAGATCATGATGCTGGAGCTTGGCTTTAAGCATAAAGGTACGGTAAACGTGCCGTGTGATACTACAAATGAGGATTTTGACCTGCCTGTTAAAGGTAAGCTGGACCTTATAGTGAAATTTGGAGATGAGTATAACGACGACCACGACGAAATACTTATCCTGCCGCATGGTGAGTTTCAGGTAGACGTATCGCAATACATCTATGAAATGATTGTATTGTCGGTGCCTTCAAGAAGGATACATCCGGGAGTTAAAGACGGTACAATTGCCGTTGATATATTAGACAAACTGAACGAGCTTTCTCCGAAAGAAGAAAAGCAGGTAGAAGAAGATAAAAAAGAGAATACAGATCCCCGTTGGGACGAATTAAAAAAACTATTAACGGATAAATAATATAGTAAAATGGCACATCCTAAGAGAAAGACCTCGAAAACCAGAAGAGACAAGAGAAGAACACACTATAAAGCGTCTGTTCCTCAAATCGCTACATGTCCTGTAACAGGAGAAGCGCATTTATATCACAGAGCTTACTGGCATGAAGGCAAAATGTACTACAGAGGCCAGGTTGTAATAGACAAAGCAGAAGCTGTAGCATAATTGCGATAAAAAATAGGGTAAAACTCTCACACCGTGAGAGTTTTTTTGTTAAATACCCATTTTTTTAAATTAACGGGGCTTATTGCAATTCTATCTATGATTTTTTTGTAATTTCCACCACTTTTCAAATTCCTCAACTGAGATTGAAAAATTTATCCTATGAGTAAAATAACAGCCGCCATTACAGCAGTGGGGGGATATGTTCCTGACTTTGTTTTATCTAACAAAGTTTTGGAAACAATGGTAGACACTAACGATGAGTGGATTACTTCCCGTACTGGTATTAAAGAAAGGCGCATTCTTAAAGATAAAGATAAGGGTACATCCTTTTTAGCTATAAAAGCAGCCGAAGACTTACTTGCTAAGTCTGGCACAAACCCGGCAGAGATTGATATGGTGCTTTTAGCAACCACTACTCCTGATATGCCGGTTGCAGCAACAGCAGTTTATGTTGCATCACACATAGGCGCAGTAAACGCCTTTGCCTACGACCTGCAGGCAGCATGTTCCAGTTTTTTATACGGTATGAGTACCGCAGCGGCCTACATTGAGTCTGGCCGTTATAAAAAAGTTCTTGTTATTGGAGCAGATAAAATGTCTTCTATTATTGATTATACCGACAGGGCTACCTGCATTATCTTTGGAGATGGTGCCGGAGCAGCATTGTTTGAACCTAATACCGAAGGTCTTGGACTTCAGGATGAAATTTTAAGGAGCGACGGTATTGGCCGTGAATTCCTTAAGATCGAAGCGGGAGGATCTTTACTTCCCCCGTCTCAGGAAACTATAGACAACAGACAGCATTTTGTTCACCAGGACGGTAAAACAGTATTTAAATATGCTGTATCTAATATGGCAGACGTTAGTGAGAAGATTATGAATAACAATAATCTTACTAACGACGATGTTAACTGGCTTATAGCGCACCAGGCTAATAAGAGGATTATAGATGCTACAGCATCACGTATGAATCTTGATGAAGCTAAAGTGCTTGTAAACATAGAAAAATATGGTAATACAACATCTGCAACACTGCCTTTGTTGTTAAATGACTTTGAACACCTTTTCAAAAAGGGAGATAATCTTATCTTTGCCTCTTTTGGTGGAGGGTTTACATGGGGTTCCATTTACCTTAAATGGGCGTACGACAAAAAATAACAAAACAAACTATACAAAAACGGAAATTATGGATATTAGAGAAATTCAAAACCTAATCAAGTTTGTAGCAAAATCCGGAGCTACAGAAGTTAAGTTGGAGATGGATGATATTAAGATCACCATAAAAACTACAGAAGCGGGCGCTTCTGAGCCTACAACTTACATTCAGCATGTTCCGCAGCAACAACAGAATTTTGCTCCTGTTGCTCAGGCTGCTCCACAGGCACCGGCTGCTCCTGCTGCACTAGCAGTAGACGAGAACGCAAAATACATTACTATCAAATCGCCTATTATTGGTACACTATACAGGAAACCATCTCCGGACAAACCAGTGTTTGTAGAAGTTGGAAGTACTATCTCTAAAGGAGATGTAGTTTGTGTTATCGAGGCTATGAAATTGTTCAACGAAATCGAGTCTGAAGTTTCTGGTAAAATCGTTAAGGTTTTAGTTGACGACGCTTCTCCGGTAGAGTTTGACCAACCACTATTCTTAGTAGACCCGTCTTAATAATTTTAAATGATGAATTTTGAATGCTGATTTAGTATTCAGATCAATCTAAAAGTTATAATTCGAAATTTAAAATACTAAAGACATGTTTAAAAAAGTACTAATTGCAAACAGGGGAGAGATTGCACTACGTGTAATAAGGACCTGCAGGGAGATGGGTATTAAAACAGTAGCTGTTTATTCTACTGCAGATGCCGAAAGCCTTCACGTTAAGTTTGCAGATGAGGCAGTTTGCATTGGCCCACCGCCAAGTAACCTTTCTTATCTTAAGATATCGAACATTATTGCTGCTGCAGAAATTACTAATGCAGATGCTATACACCCGGGTTATGGTTTCTTATCTGAAAACGCTAAGTTTTCTAAGATATGTGCAGAACACGGTATTAAATTTATTGGTGCTTCGCCGGATATGATTGACAAAATGGGAGACAAAGCTACGGCTAAAGCTACCATGAAGGCTGCCGGCGTACCTTGTGTACCGGGATCTGACGGACTTCTTGATTCTTACGAGCATGCCGAACAACTTGCAAAAGAATTTGGCTACCCTGTAATGCTTAAAGCTACTGCCGGTGGTGGTGGTAAAGGTATGAGGGCTGTATGGAAACATGAAGAGCTTCTTAAAGCTTGGGAGAGCGCAAGACAGGAAGCTGCTGCATCTTTTGGTAACGACGGTATGTATATGGAGAAGCTTATTGAAGAGCCTCGCCACATAGAAATCCAGATCGTTGGTGATTCATTTGGTAAAGCATGTCACCTTTCTGAAAGAGACTGTTCTGTACAAAGACGCCACCAAAAGCTTACTGAAGAAACACCATCTCCGTTTATGACGGATGAACTTCGTACCAAAATGGGTGAAGCTGCTGTTAAAGCTGCTGAATATATTAAATATGAAGGTGCCGGTACAGTTGAGTTTCTTGTAGACAAACACAGGAATTTCTATTTCATGGAAATGAATACACGTATACAGGTAGAACACCCAATTACCGAGCAGGTAATTGATTATGACCTTATCCGTGAGCAGATACTTGTTGCTGCAGGTGTGCCTATTTCAGGTAAAAACTACCTTCCGCAACTTCACTCTATAGAGTGCCGTATTAATGCTGAAGATCCATATAACGACTTTAGGCCGTCTCCGGGTAAAATTACTACCCTGCATATGCCGGGCGGACACGGAGTGCGTTTAGATACTCACGTTTACTCTGGGTATACTATTCCGCCGAACTATGATTCAATGATCGCTAAGCTGATAACTACTGCCCAGACCAGGGAAGAGGCTATTAACAAAATGAAGCGTGCACTTGATGAGTTTGTGATTGAAGGGATCAAAACTACGATACCTTTCCACAGGCAGTTAATGGATGAGCCGGATTATGTAGCCGGTAATTACACCACTAAATTTATGGAGTCTTTTAAAATGAAAGATCCCGCGTAATAAAAAAAAATTAACCCACGTATACTAGCGTGGGTTTTTTGTTTTATATTAGTATCTGCAAAAAATGGTATGATACTTGTTTTTGCCATAATCTATAAACCAAAAATAATAAGCAATGTTAAAAATGATTATTTCTGCAGCTAAAACTATGGTAGGTGTTACTGTTATGCTGCTTGCATTTACAACAACGGTATCTGCACAGGATCGCACCGCTGAAGGTGCTAAAAGAGCAACTGATAAAATGAAAGCCGAACTTTCTCTAACAGATGCACAATACCCTAAAGTTGAAAAAATCAATAAAGATTTTATCGCAAAAACTCAGGAGAACCGTGCGCTTACGAATCAAGTTGAAAGAGAAAACGGTGTAAAAGCACTTAGTGAAGACAGAGATACACAATTAAAAGCTGTTCTTACTGAGGAACAATTTAAGGCATATAATGCTAAAAAAGCTGCAAGGTTAAATACTATTAAAGAGAGGCGTGCGGTTAAACAAGGCACAGAGCTTCGTAAGCAGGAAATAAAGAAATCATAATTAGAAGCCTCCCAATCGGGGGGCTTTTTTGTGTTTAACGTGATATACCCTAAACTAAATTACTGTTTAAACAGATATTTTTTTGCAATATGATGGGCGATACAATTTATCGTATATTTTTGCGGTTATATAGTATTGTAAAACATAAAACCTCTAAAATAATCATGATCGACAAATTTACTTCAGTTGCGAAAAGAATGCTAGGTACAGCTGCATTATTACTTGCTTTAACAACGACAGTCTACGGACAGGAAACAGACAAAATTGCTGACGCAAGTAAAACTGTAGCTTCCCAGATGAAAACGCAGCTTACGCTAAACGATAACCAATACACGCAGGTTGTAGAAGTTAACAAGGCTTATTTAAAAAAGGTTAAAGACTGTAAAGCATCAGGTGATACTGCACCTGCAAAAGCAAAAAAAATGCAGGCGCTTAATGAAGAAAGAGACGGAAAATTAAAATCTGTACTTACAGAAGTTCAATATAAAAAATATGGTGCCGGTAGGGCAGAGAATATTAAGAAACTCAAAGAAGCTGCCAGTATTTAAAATTTAAGGTCTCACGTAAGTGGGACGTTTTTATTTAATAATTAAATAATGTAACTATTCAGATCTGATAAATCATCGAATTATTTTGGTGAAATAAGTCTTGCGAGCATTTCTTTAAGATAATCTCACCAGATTAACAGCTTATTTAATCGTCAAAACACAAATGAATTCCATTAGCCTTATGTTCAATATGTTAAATTTTGAGGTGTAATAAAAAGAATCTCAGTGTTTTAGATGTTACTGTAAGGTTAATCTTAAATAAAGTTAAAAATATCACAATTAAATTGTAGGGTTTTTTTGCGTTAAGCTGTTTCTTTGTATGTGAAAAAGAAATAATAATTGTTTTAAAAATTGTTCTGAGTATGAATACGGATATGTCGCCACTGTTTAATAATAGCTGTGGGAAAATATTTAATGATAAGGTAATTTTAGCTTCTCCCAACAGGGAAAGCCATGTGAAATTTGATTCAATTGAAAAACTGGAATTTAAAACACGTGTAAGTTTTAAATCGTTGCTTTGGGTTCTTATATCTTCATCTTTCTTTTTGATACTTTATCTTGAAAGAAATCTTGACGGATGGCTTTATGCGCTTATTGGTGCTGTAGCATTGGGCTTTACTATTTTGTCGCTTATAATGGTTGAAAAAAACCACCATATTATGCTACAGCTTAACGATGGTTCTAGAACGAGGATTAACGTTGCCAAGGATAATAAAAAAGATGCTAAGAAATTTGTTGACATCGCTAAGAAAAAGAAGATGGCAGCTTAAAAAAAAATATATTGATACTAAAAATGCCCGGATAATTTTCCGGGCATTTTTAGTTTAAAACTTTTCTGCAGATGCTTTTTTCCAAAAGTATAACCACTTGGCGGGAACTGTGCCTTCGTGTACAAGGCAGCCCTTTTCAAGCTCAGGGTACGTTTCAAGAAATGTTTCAATTTTTGTCCTGTCTACCCTCATGCTTACCACGCTTCTATCTACTTCATCAGGGTGTTTTATTCCGGCAGATGCCATAAGTTCCATTGCGCTTTTTACAGTTTCGTGCTGAAAACGGAAAACGCGTACGCTTTTTTCTGCAGGAACAAGCCCCTTAACGAGTTTTGGGTCCTGAGTGGCAACCCCGGTAGGGCAGGTGTTAGTATGGCACTCAAGAGCCTGTATGCAGCCCAGGGCAAACATCATACCACGTGCCGAGTTACATAAATCTGCTCCGGTTGCCAAAGTTTTAATAATATCAAATCCTGTTACGATTTTTCCGCTACAGATAATTTTTATCTGGTGCCTTATACCAAAGCCAACTAGTGAGTCATGTACAAAGGCAAGCGCGTCGCGTAACGGCATACCTACGTGGTCAGAATATTCCTGTGGTGCAGCACCTGTGCCACCTTCTGCACCATCTACGGTAATAAAGTCAAAATAGGTTTTGGTTTCTACCATCGCCTTACAGATAGACATAAATTCCGATTTGTTTCCAATACAGATCTTCATGCCTATTGGTTTGCCTTCAGATCCCTGTCTCAAAATTTTAATAAATTCCATTAATTCCAACGGAGTGGTAAATGCCGAGTGGTATGGTGGTGATATAATATCATGCCATTTGCCTACAATACGTATATTGGCAATTTCATCGGTTACCTTTTCTTTCGGAAGTATACCCCCGTGGCCCGGTTTTGCCCCCTGCGAGAATTTTATCTCGATCATTTTTACTTTGTCCAGCGTAGCCCTTTTAGAATATTCTTCATAAGAGAACCGGCCTTCACTATCGCGGCAGCTAAAATATCCTGTACCAATATTCCATACTACATCACCGCCTTCAAGGTGATAAGGCGATAAACCACCTTCTCCCGTGTTGTGGTAAAAATCACCTTGCTTTGCGCCTGCATTTAACGCCTGTATGGCATTTTTGCTTAATGAGCCATAACTCATAGCGCTAATGTTAAATAGGCTGGCCTGGTAAGGCTGTGTACATTGTTCTGACCCAATTCTAACCCTTGGATTATGATCGATGGTTTCAAGAGGCAATGCCCTTATGCTGTGATTTATCCACTGGTAGCCCAGTTCGTATAAATCTAACTGGGTACCAAAGGGGGTAGTGTCGGTTTCTTTTTTGCTTCGTTGGTAAACAAGGCTTCTTTCTAGGCGGTTAAAAGGTTTTCCATCAAGGTCTTTCTCTATAAAATACTGGCGTATTTCGGGTCCGATAGATTCCAGTAGATAACGCATCCTGCCCAATAGCGGGAAATTTCTGCGTATCGATTTTTTAGACTGGTACATATCATAGAATCCCATTGCAATTAACGGAAGGAAAATAAGCAGCAACAGGATAGACTTCCAGTTGATGTAGGTAAGCAGCGCAATGATGGATAGCGATGTAATAGTAAAGAGAAGAAAAACTTTTCTCATAACTGTTTAAGTATTATGCTTTCTGAGAGTAAAAGCGGTTAGTTTTTGGTTATTCGTAAAAAGGGCAGGCCTTTCCTAACAAATATAGTAAGTATTTGTAACCCCTATTGCTTGAAACGGTCTAAATAAGATACTAAAAATCCCGAAGTGTTAACTCCGGGATTAATTATTATGGTGTCTGTTTAAAAGGTATAGCCTAATCTTAGGTGAATGTCTAAAGCAACGTCAGACTGGTCTCTATAAATATTATTGTCTGATATATACCATAAATAGCCAACCCCTATGCCGGCTTCATAATTGAAATTACTTTTGGCGATAGCACGGCGAATGCCCCATTTAGGGATAAAGCTCATCTGGTTAGGAATGTAAAGCTGATCGGGTCCGCCAATTTTGAATAAGTCAGGATAATATTTAACAGCAAGCGTTACAAAGTTTGCACTGTTGTTCTCGATGTGTTTTCCTTTATTGGCACGTTTTTTAAGGTTGTAATACCATCTTGGCTCAATACTTATGCTTGGTGCCAAAAAAGATCCTTTGTCGCTTTCTTCCCAACTGTTCCAGTTAAACGTTTCGTAAAACCAAAGGTCAAGGCCTACTTCGGTACGTAGTGCCCAACGGTCGCTCAGGCGCGATTCATTGCTGGCATAAATGCCAAGTGCGCCTGCCTGTACGTTAAATAATGATTTTTCTACCGACGCAGAAGCGGCAGGATCTTCCTGCGCCTTAGCAGCACCAAAGCATAGAAGAGATGCTAAAAGAATGTAGTGTTTTTTGATCATGATGGTTGGTTAAAAAAATCCCGAAGCGTTAACTCCGGGATTAGTAAGTAAAAGTAAGATGAAAAGCAGTTTACTGCTTTATGTCAAGTTTTTTTGCGATAGCCGATGGTATACCGCCTTTGTTAAGAAGGATAGCGGTAGACTTATATTTTACAAAGTTTTTAGTCATATACATATAACCTTTGTAATCGTTAGTTGCACCCCATGAGTTTTTAATGATATAGTATTCTTTACCGTTTTGGTCTTTAGTAAGGCCTACAATGTGCATACCGTGGTCATCCTGTGTGTTGTAGTTGTCAAATGCTTTCTGACGAAGTTCTTCTGTAATTTCAAGTTCTTCTTTAGGACCTGCAAACAGGCCTTCTTTTTCTTCAGCAGTCATATCAGCTACGTTTTTAGCTGGTATGTAAGCCACACCGTTTTTCCAGCTGAAACCTTTTTCGCTAACATCACCGGCCCATCCTACAGAGTAACCTTTTTTAAGCGCATTATCTATAATGTCTGTAAGCTCGTTAAGTTTAACGTTATATACTAAGTCAAGCGACCAGTTGTCCGGGACCATAAGTACAAACTTAGAATAATAAGGGTGATCTGAGAAAGATGATATCTCTACGTAATCGTCTGGGTTGATACCTACAACTTCTTTAGCAAATGTTTGCGGAGTATATTTCTTTCCTTTGTAATCAAATGATTTAGGAACTTCTCCAAGATATGAGTCTATTACAGATGTATATGCTTTGATCCAGTTAGGAGAAAGCTCGCCGTTAGGGTTTTTTACAACAGCTTCAAGAACGCCCTGTCCCATAGCCTGCATTTCACCAAATTTATTGTTGGCAGTACCGTAGTTAAGGCCTGTATACACACTTTGCGGTAATGCACCATACTGGCGGTACATATTAATAACATCGTGTAGCGCACCACCGTCACCTAAAGTAATAGCACCATGCATACGCACGTAGTTTTTACCTTTTTCTATATAAGCGTTACGTGCAGTATATATCTGAGATATTTCTACCGGCTGCTTGCCCATACGTATCATTTCTGACTCCACGAAAGAGTTTGCAGAATAGCTCCAGCAAGTTCCTGATGATCCCTGGTTTTTAACCGGAGTGTTCTCGATGTTTACAACATCGGTAAATTTAAATGCAGCAGCACTGTTAGCGCTCTGATTGTTTTTTAATGAATTTACAAGATAGTCCTGTGCAAAGCCTCCCTGCATTCCCGCAAATAGCATAGCAGTAGCTATGAACGGTTTAACTGAAAAATTATACATCTTTAACAATAGTTTTTATTAAATTTTTGTGAAGGCTAAAATACAGAAAATTTATAAAATAGCCTCTTTTTTTGAAATTTCTATAAAGTTTCGGTTAACCATTTGAAAAACTCACGTTGCCAAACCAATGCGTTTTGTGGCTTAAGCACCCAGTGGTTTTCTTCCGGGAAAAGCATAAAGCGGCTCTTAATACCTCTTAACTGCGCCGCCTGAAATGCTTCCTGTCCCTGCCCGATTGGTACACGGTAATCTATACCACCCTGGATAACGAAGATAGGTGTGTTCCACTTATCTACATTATTAATTGGGTTAAACTGAGTGTATGTTTTTTGTGCCGCAGCATTATTTTTTTCCCAGTAAGCACCGCCACTATCCCAGTTGGTAAAGAAAACTTCTTCGGTTGTGCCATACATGCTTTGCAGGTTAAATACACCACAATGAGAAATTAATGTTTTAAAACGGTTGTTGTGAATTCCCGCAAGATAGAATACAGAATATCCTCCATAGCTGGCACCAACAGCACCAAGCCTTGCTTTGTCAACATACGATTCCTTTGCTACGTCATCTATAGCAGCAAGATAGTCGTCCATAACCTGGCCGCCCCAGTCTTTACTAATAGCTTCATTCCATTCTACACCATGACCCGGCATACCGCGGCGGTTAGGTGCTACAACAATATAGCCCTGTGCCGCCATAACCTGAAAGTTCCATCTGAAAGAATAGAACTGTGTAAGCGCACTTTGCGGTCCGCCCTGGCAGTAAAGTAGTGCAGGGTATTTCTTCTTAGCATCAAAGTTTGGAGGAAGTACCACCCAAACAAGCATCTTTTTACCATCGGTAGTGGTAACGTAACGCTTTTCGGTTTTGCTCATCGCAATTCCGGCGTATGCCGCATTATTAACTTTAGATAGCTGAGCCCATTTTTTCTTCTTAAGGTCGTAGCTGTAAATTTCAGAAGCGTGGTTCATGTCGGTACGCTCTACAATAACTTTATCACCGCTGAATCCGGTAATACCGTTAATGTCAAAAAAGCCGTCGGTAAGCTGTCTTACGGTAATTGCAATTTTAGTCAGCCCCGGAAAGTTTACTTCAAACAATTGTTTTGTACCATCGGTAGGGGCAAGAAAATAAACTTTCTTTCCGTCCGGGCTCCATGTAAAGCTGTCTACAGTGCCGTCCCATGCAGCGGTAAGGTTAATATCTGTGCCTTTAAAGCGTACAATAATATCATTTTTATCGGCCTCATAACCATCGCGTTTCATTTGCAGCCATGTAAGGTCGCCTTGTGGCGAATATGCAGGCTGGGTGTCGTAACCCGGATTGTTTGGGGTAAGGTTTACCGTTTTTTTAGTGTCAAGGTTATATTCGTAAAGGTCGGTATTGGTGCTTGTAGCATACGCAGTACCCGCCTTTTTCTTGCTTACGTAAACAATGCTTTTACCATCGGGAGACCATGTGTAATCTTCTTCGCCACCAAAAGGTTTCTGCGGAGAATCATACGGTTCGTTAGGCATAATGTCTACAAAGCTCTTTTTGTCGGTGTCGCCTACAGTAGTATAGCCGACGTGGTTGTGGGTGCCATCGTTCCATGTGTCCCAGTGGCGATAATCCAATCCATCATATACCTGAACATTGCTTTTGTCAAGCTCAGGATAAAAATCTTTACCATGTACTTTATCTACTTTTACTTCATTAGATGTAAGTGCCCACTTGCCATCGGCAGAAATATACTTGTCGGTAAGCAGGTTTTTATATTCGGTAACTTCGGTGGCTGTGCCTCCGTTTACCGGAATAGTATAAAATTTTGAGGCCGATTTATTTTCCTCAATATTTGGTACAGATACTTTGTAGACAATGTTTTTGCCATCTTTAGTAATGCCCAGCGCGCTTACGCGACCCAGTTTCCAGAGCTGTTCGGGTGTCATGACTTGTTGTGCCGAAGCGGATAATCCCATGATGCTTACAGTTAGTAGTAGAAATTTTTTCATTGGTAACAGTTTTAACGGGGCTAAAAGTAATGATTTTCTTTGATTTGACCCGATTTAACGAATGTTGATGCGTTTACTGCTTAAGCTGTAAAATAAAAATGCATTTTGTGTTAAATGTTTGTGAATGGTGCAAAATAATATTGTAAAAACCATATGGAAACCCTCATTTCAAAAAATATGAGTATTTTCACGCACTTAAAACCTAACATTAGTGAAGAGCAACAATAAACTTTTTATTGCTATAGTGGCGGGCCTTATCCTGGGTGTAGCCCTGGGCGGCCTTGTGCATTATCAATACACAGAAAGCGTAGAGGGTTTTGCTAAAAACATCAAGCTGCTGGGTACCATATTCATCCGAATGGTACAAATGATCATTGCGCCACTTGTTTTTTCTACCCTTGTGGTAGGAATTGCAAAAATGGGCGACATGAAAATGGTGGGCCGTGTAGGTGGTAAAGCGATGATATGGTTTATTACCGCATCATTAATGTCTTTATTATTGGGTATGGTGCTTGTAAACTGGATAGAACCGGGTAAAAATACAAGTATCTCTATGGCCGATGTTAAGCCGGCCGATGACTTAGTAAGCAATACGCATGCCTTTTCGTTGGAACAGTTTGTAACGCATGTTGTACCCAAAAGCATTTTCGAGGCACTGGCAACAAACGAAATCCTTCAAATTGTTATTTTCTCAATACTGTTTGGTATAGCATTATCATCAATTGGTAAAATTGCAGAACCTATTATAAAAGTGCTGGATACATTGGCGCACGCCATTTTAAAAATGGTAGGTTATATAATGTGGGTAGCACCAATAGGTGTTTTTGGGGCAGTAGCCGGTGCTGTTGCTATTTATGGCTTTGATATATGGAAGCTGTACGCTAACTACCTTGCCGCATTTGCTTTTGGTATACTTTGCCTTTGGATAGTATTGCTGGGGGTGGGTTACCTTATTTTAGGCAACAGGCTGTGGACGCTTCTTAAAAGGCTTGCCAGTCCGCTGCTTATTGCGTTTTCTACAACCAGCAGTGAGGCGGTTTTCCCTAAACTTACAGAAGAATTAGAAAGATTTGGCTGCGATCCTAAAATAGTTTCGTTCACTTTACCGTTAGGGTATTCGTTTAACCTTGATGGCAGCATGATGTACATGACCTTTGCGAGTTTGTTTATCGCCCAGGTGTATGGAATAGATATGCCGCTTGAAAAACAAATTTTAATGCTGCTGGTACTTATGTTGACCAGCAAAGGGATTGCCGGTGTTCCCAGGGCATCTCTTATTGTGGTTGTGGCAACCTGTGCGATGTTCGGCATTCCGCCCGAAGGTATAGCGCTGATTTTGCCAATAGACCATTTTTGTGACATGGCACGTAGTATGACAAACGTGTTGGGCAATGCGTTAGCTACAAGTGCTGTAGACAAATGGGAAACAAAAAAGAATTAATTCACACACGATCAATCAAAGACACAAATCATTATGGACAGTTTTCACTGGACGCAGTTAATCAATCCGGAATTTTATATTAATCTCCAGATAGGCGGGGTGCCGGTAGGTATCTACGTAGTTTTATTTATAGTTTTTGCCGAAACAGGCCTTTTTGCAGGGTTCTTCCTGCCGGGCGACAGCCTTTTATTTCTTGCAGGTATTTACAGTACAGAGCTTATGGCTACACTGTTTACTATAGAAGGCGAATTTTTAAACGTACTGCTGCTATCGGTTCTGGTAGCGCTTGCAGGTATTGTGGGTAATACTTTTGGTTACTGGTTTGGTGCCAGAAGCGGAAGCTACCTCTACACAAAAGAAGACTCTTTCTGGTTCAAGAAAAAATACCTTGTGCAGTCGCATGAGTTTTTTGAAAAACACGGTGGACGCGCAATTATCTTTGCACGTTTCCTGCCTGTCATCCGTACGTTTGCCCCAATTATTGCGGGTATCGTAAAAATGGATAAGAAAAAGTTTATGCTGTTTAACGTTATCAGTTCGTTCCTTTGGTCATGTACGCTGATATTTGCAGGGCGTTATTTATACAAGCTTTTCCTTGATAAATTCGAAATTGACCTTAAATCTCACATTGAGATCATCATCATAGGTATTGTACTTATTACAACAGTTCCTTTAGTTATCAATGCGCTTAAAGGTAAAAAGATTACTGAAGAAGAAGCAAAGAATGAAGCGAACGACGGAGACGATTCTAACATCATGCCTCCGGTGTAATGTTCAGCTATTGGGAAATAAAAAACTGGTTTACTAATGTAGACTATACTATTGTTGGTAGTGGCATAGTGGGGCTTCATGCCGCACTGCGCCTTCGCGAACGTTTTCCGCAAAGCAAGATACTCGTTATAGAAAAGGGGCCGCTTCCACAGGGAGCGAGCACCAAAAATGCGGGGTTTGCCTGTTTTGGTAGCCTGTCTGAAATCAATTATGATTTAAAAACCCATACTGAAGAAGAAGTTTTATCGCTGATACAGAAACGCTGGGCAGGTTTGCAGCTTTTACGCAAACGCCTTGGCGATAAGGTTATCGACTTTAAGCCTTATGGCGGCTATGAACTTTTTCTGAAAGATGATGTTGCGGGTTACGAAGAGTGCCTTCGGCGGATGCCTTTTGTAAACGAAGTGTTGAAACCGCTTTTTAAAACCGATGTGTTTGCAAAAGAGGTAGATCGTTTCGATTTTAAGGGTATTCATGAATATTTAATTTTCAATCCGTTTGAAGGGCAGATTGATACCGGGAACATGATGCAGGCATTGTTGAAAGAAGCTGTGTCTAATGATATTCTTATCCTCAACAGCCAGACGGTTACTGCTATTCACGAAAAAACAGACGGGGTATATGTAGCGTTGGGCGACTTTAGCTTTTTCACTAAAAAGCTTTTCTTTGCTACCAATGGTTTTGCTTCTGCAATTACCAAGGGTGCTGTTAAGCCCGCAAGAGCGCAGGTACTTATTACCGAGCCAATTCCTAACCTTGAGATAAAAGGGACTTTTCATATTGATCGCGGGTATTACTACTTCCGCAATATAAACGACCGTATTCTGTTTGGCGGAGCACGTAATCTTGATTTTGAAGGCGAAACAACGACTGAATTCGATACGACTGAACTCATTCAGAACCAGCTGAAAAAAATGCTGCGTGAAGTTATCCTTCCCAATACCGACTTTACCATTGCCCACCGCTGGAGTGGAATAATGGGTATGGGCAATCACAAGAAACCAATTGTTGAGCAATTGTCAGCGCATATCTATTGCGGCGTTCGCCTGGGTGGTATGGGTGTGGCGATAGGTAGCATGATTGGCGCAGAATTAGCGGAATTGGTTTAATGAATTAAGATGCTAAAGCCTAATCTCAAAAATATACATCTCTTTATCTTATAAAGCATATTTTTTACAGCCAACTATTTAAATGGAATATATAATGCCTTAATAGAAGCTATTGTATTATTGCTGTTTTTTTATAAGAGTGTTAGAAGCAAGGCAAAAACATATCCAACTAATTCGTAATTTCGCCAACTGTTAACCAACTGTTGTATGTTTAAAAAAATAGCCCGTTTTCTTTTTAAGGCGCTTTTGTGGTTTATAGCCCTTTCGGTATTCTCTGTAATTGTGTTCCGTTTTGTTCCGGTTCCGTTTACTCCCCTTATGATTTCCAGAGCTTTTGAGCATAAAGAGTCAGGCCGCGAAATGACAGCCAGCCATGACTGGGTGCCGATAGAGGAAATTTCCCCAAACCTTCAAAAAGCGGTTATTGCCAGTGAGGACGATCTTTTCCTGACTCACAACGGCTTTAACTTTGATGCCATGTATAAGGCATTCAAAAACAATAACAAAGGTAAAAAGCTTAAGGGCGGAAGTACAATATCGCAGCAAACGGCTAAAAACGTTTTCTTATGGCAGGGGAGAAGCTACCTTCGTAAAGGACTGGAAGCTTATTTTACCGTGTTGATAGAGATGCTTTGGAGCAAAGAGCGTATTATGGAGGTGTACCTTAACAGTATAGAAATGGGCGATGGCGTGTACGGTGCACAGGCTGCTGCTCAATACTGGTATAGTAAAGACGCTAAAGACCTTACCAAATACCAGGCTGCAGGTATTGCAGCTATCCTTCCAAATCCAAGAAGATTCAAAGCCGTTAAGTCTTCCGGTTATACCGAAAGGCGTAAGGGCAGAATTATAAAATTAATGCGTTACGTTAAGCTGGATTACGAACAGTGAAAAAAATCTATGCCATAACCGCATTGCTGTTTTTTGTCCACTCTTACGGACAGAAACCTGCTGAGATTGGCCTTATAACCGATAACGATTTATATACTTCGCCGATAAACGACCAGTACTATACTGCCGGTATGGAATTTTTTTACCGATACCTTAGCGACCACCAAAGCGAAAAGGTAGCTAAAAAAATATACGATTTCAGGGTAGGTCAGTATATTTATAATCCGCAGTCGGTTCGTGCGGAAGATATCAATGTAAACGACAGGCCTTTTGCCGGATATCTGTTTGGCGAATTTGGCATCAATTACTTTTATAACAATGAAAGTATTCTTAAGCTAAATGTTCAGGGTGGCGTTGTTGGTCCTGAAGCTGGAGCTGAAGCCGTACAAAAAGGATTGCATAAACTTATAGGATACCCAACCGTTCGTGGATGGCAGTACCAGATAACAACAACCGTAGCTGCCCAACTAGGTGTTTACTATTCGCATAAAATATTAGGCGGACGTTTTAAAGAGAAAGTCGATTTTCACGTCCTGGGCGAGTTAAATGTCGGAACGATATGGAATAGTGCCAGTATGGGCGGAATGATGCGTATAAGCCTTAAAAGACCGCTTCAGGCGATGTATAATTCCAGCCTTCACAACGCCGTGCTGAATAAAGATAAAGAATCATACAAACAGCATCGCGAACTTTTCCTATATCTAAATCCAAACGTTCAGTACATGCAGTATGATGCCACTATAGAAGGCAGTCATTTTAACGATACGAGCCCGGTTACTTTCCCGCTGATACCTTTCCGTTTTAATGCAGAAGTCGGCGTAAAATACCGCTATAACAATTGGAATTATTCGTACTCTTTTAACTACCGTGGTAAAGAGCTTTCTAATAATGTTATAACCGGTTTTTATTACGGATCTATACAGGTGTCTTATCTGTTATAGTTTATGTCAAAAGCCCGTTGTGTATTAGAGCATAAAGTTTTTAAGCACTCAGGGTTCTTTTCTTATTACAGCAGAATAGCTTCGAGAATCACTATGTAACGGCATTCAAAAGGGAATAAAAAAAATCTACTACTGCACCTTTAAAGTGCAATAATAGATTTTTGTTTTATAATAAGCTATTCAGGTTCAAGTTGCCTCTGCGTACTGAACTCTTATTTCTTCACATTCGGAGTAACCCCCATGTTGTATAGTGTAAATGCCTGTACGTCGCTGTATTCGTCGATCATTTGAGCAATAGATTTTCCTGCGCCGTGTCCTGCTTTAACGCCAATACGTATAAGTACAGGGTTATCGCCCTGATGCTTGTCCTGAAGTTCGGCAGCAAATTTAAAGCTGTGTGCAGGTACAACACGGTCGTCATGGTCGCCCGTTAATACCATTGTAGCAGGATATTTAATGCCTTTTTTTACATTGTGTACAGGAGAGTATCCTTTAAGGTAATTAAACATTTCTGCATTGTCTTCTGCAGTACCGTAGTCGTATGCCCATCCGGCGCCTGCCGTAAATGTATGGTAACGTAACATGTCAAGTACACCCACTGCAGGTAAGGCCACTTTCATAAGGTCAGGACGTTGCGTCATCGTTGCACCAACAAGCAATCCACCATTAGATCCTCCGCTTATAGCAAGGTAATCTGATGACGTAAACTTATTTGCGATCAGGTATTCACCGGCAGCAATAAAGTCGTCAAACACATTTTGTTTTTGCTGTTTTGTTCCTGCATCATGCCATTTTTTGCCGTACTCACCACCACCACGAAGGTTTGCAACGGCATAAATACCGCCATTTTCCATCCATACCGCATTAGAAATGCTAAAGCTTGGCGTAAGGCTGATGTTGAAACCGCCATAACCGTAAAGTATAGTTGGGTTTTTGCCATCCAGCTTAATGCCTTTTTTATGAGTTATGATCATCGGGATCTTCGTTCCGTCTTTTGACGTGTAGAATACCTGTTTCGATTCGTAATCATCACTATTGAAATCTACTTTTGGTCTTTGGTATAGCTCTGATTTACCCGATTTAGCATCGAATGAATAAATGGTTCCCGGAGTAGTATAATTTGTGAAAGAATAATAAAGTACCTTCTCTTCTTTTTTACCTCCAAAACCTCCGGCTGTACCTAGTCCCGGTAATGTAACTGTGCGTACCAGTTTGCCTTTATAATCGTATTGTTTTACAACAGATACCGCATCCTGCATGTATTCTGCAAAAATAAAGCCCGACCCTGTAGAGGCAGAAAGTACATTCTCTGTTTCAGGGATAAGGTCTTTCCAGTTTTTTTGCTGAGGATTGGCTGCATCAACGGTAACCACCTTCATGTTTGGCGCGTTATAGTCGGTAGCAATATATAGTGTGCTGCCATCATTGTCTATGATGTTGCTGTTAGAATCAAAATTATCTACAATAGCGACAAATTTGCTGTCCGGTTTGGTAAGGTCTTTAATGTAAAGCTCGCCACCTGAAGTTGAATTTGCAGCCGATACGATCAGGTAACGTAAATCTTCGGTTACACCTCCGCCAACGTAGCGTCTTTTCTGGTCAAGTCCAAAAATTACTTTATCGTCTTTTTGTGGGGTGCCCAGTTTGTGGTAGTACAGTTTGTGTTGGTCTGTCTTTGCAGAAAGCTCGCTGCCTACCGGCTTGTCATAGCTGGAATAATAGAAACCTTCATTGCCATACCACGAAACACCACTGAATTTTACATCGACAATAGGGTCTCCGATAAGTTTTTTTGTTTTGGTGTCCATAATAAACACTTTGCGCCAGTCGCTTCCTCCTTCAGAAATAGAGTATGCCATCAGGTCGCCTTTTTTCGTAAAGTTGGTTCCTCCTAAAGAAGTTGTTCCATCTTTAGAAAGTGTGTTGGGGTCAAGAAAAACTTCTTCTTTACCTGCCTTATCTTTTCGGTATAAAACCGATTGGTTTTGCAGCCCGTTGTTTTTAAAGTAGTAGGTGTAATCGCCTTCTTTAAAAGGAGCGCCTATCTTTTCGTAGTTCCATAGTTTCTCAAGGCGTGCCCTTATAGTAGCGCGAAACGGAATTTTAGATAAGTAGCTATAGGTAACCTCGTTCTCTGCTTTTACCCATGCGGCTGTTTCGTCGCTTCGGTCGTCTTCCAGCCATCGGTATGGGTCGGGTACATTGGTTCCAAAATAAGTATCAACATTGTCTGCCTTGCGGGTAACAGGGTATTTAAGTGAAGTTTTGCTATTGTTGTGCATCTGTGCATTAATGGTAAGGCTGCAGGCTGCAGCCATCAGGGTTAGCGCTGTTTTCATTTTTTAGCTGGGTTTGATACACAAAAATAGCAAAACCTTTGACTTATGATATAAATAACGGCCTGTATTTCTGCCTGTTCTTGTATAATAAAATTCCGTTTAATATAACTACAAGCAATGCTGTGCCTATTGCAGGGATATCCAGGAACAGGTGAAACAGTAATATATTAAGTGAAATAGGTATAAGAAGCAGTAGTGCAAATGGTGTCCAGACCCTGAATAATAAAAGCAATCCGATGATGATTTCCGCTAGTGCTACCAGTGTAAGTATATAACCGGTATTTGCGAGAGAAGTTAAAAAAGAAGCGGCTTCGGCCGGTGGTTGTGGTAATGGAATAAAAGGATAGATTTTGTTAGCACCGAATACGATCAGGATAAGGCCGAGGGCTATCCGTACAATTTGAGTAAATTTAGAATCCATAGGCTAATGTGTTTAAGTTTGTGAATTAAAGAACATTAGCTTAAAGTTAATGAAAATAACTATTACGTTTTAGTAAAAACGATATAAATATTTCAATTGTAAAAAGTTAGCCACGAAACAATGGGTTATCTGCCTTCAGGAGTTGTTTTAGCAGACAATCTTGTTTCGTGGCTAAAAATAATTATTGTACGCTTACGCTGAAAGTAACTTCTGCATCTGTACCGCCGCCTGCATTAGCAATGTTTCCGCCAGAAACACCTTGGCCATCTTTGTTAGGCTCGTGTCTAAGCGTTAAAGTAAGGTTGCCTGTTACAGGAGTTGCCGATGCTGTGTAGGTAAACCTAAGTCCGATTGGCTTTCCGTTAACGTCCTGGTCTGCGTAAACAAAAGAACCAAGGTTTGTTGACGACTGGAAGAATATCTGGTGCTCATGGCCTTCCTCTTCAACTTCGGCAGTAATATTGTCTGCAGGGCTTTCAAGCTCGTTTAAAAAAGTAACAGCACCGTTATAAACTTTACCTGCTGCAAAATTACCCGATACGGTAACTACAGGGGTATTTGGACCGTCGCCGTCTAAATCCTGAGATTTTAGTACAATAGGTGTACCACCATCAGTTGGGGTAAGGGTAGCCGTTATTGTAGTAATCACCTCTTCTTCGTTTACAATAGCAGCAGTGTTGTCGTCGTCGCTACAAGAAGTAAAAGTTAATGCTGTTAGCACTGCTAATGCTGAAATTCTTAGGTTTTTCATTTTGATAGATATTTAAAAAATTAGTAATTGAACTTTAGTTGTAATTGAAAATTGCGGCCTATATCGTCGGTATATAAGCGTTGGCGATTAAGATAATCACGGTATTTAGTGTCGAAAATATTAAGGATAGAGAAGCCTACCGATAGTGCTGTATTGGTTGATGTTTTGAATGTTGCGCCCGACCCAAAATGAAGCATGTGATAGCCTTTCGGCGGAGTGCTAATGTCTACAAGGGTAGGAGTCAGCTGGCCGTTTACAAGTACATCTGCCGTAAAATTATTGTCGGGGTAGCGGGTTTGTTTAAATATACCTTCGCTACGCACTTCTAAGTATAATTCATGCCAATTCTGTTTTGTATAACGTATTGTATTTAGAATGTTTAAGGGGGGCATGTCTATTAGTGGGAGGTTATTTGTGTTGTCCTGTCCGTAAATGTAAGCTCCTGAAAAACTGTGCTGCCAATGGTCGTTAATTTTCCAGTTGGTATGCAGGTCCAGTCCTGCCATTAGAGCATCGGCCTGGCGGTAGCGGTATACCGGAAACGCACCTCTTATCGTATATTCAATGTTTGTGGGCGATAGGTATATAAAATTGTCAACCATGTTAAGGTAGGGAGTGGCTTCAAATGTGAAATCGCCATGTGTTTTTAAAAGTGTTACGGAAAGCTTATACGCTTTTTCTTTTTGAATACCCAGATTACCAAGTTCTATGGTACCGTTAGAATGATGGAGGCCATCGCTGAAAAGTTCCGACGGATTAGGGTTACGCATTGCCAGCCCTGCGTTAGCCAAAATTTGGTAATCATAGCCTAATTGTTTGCGGATACCCAAACTTGCCGATATATTATGGAATGTGAATTCGGGATTAGTAAGGTATTGCGACCCTGTGTTTTGTTGTATAAATTTATCGTATACTCCTTCGTAACCTAGATCTTTCCAACGCGAGATCTGGTAATATTTAGATGCGTCCATTTTAGAAAAGTCGTAACGTACTCCTGCTTCGGCAGTCAGGGAGTTAGATAAAGCATAACTCGCAATACCATACGCTCCTGCATCAAACCTTTTATAATTAGGAATAAGCGGACGGATATCGGTTAACGGATCGGCAGTGTTTTTTTGCATTGAGCCACTTGCCCCCGCTTTCAGGGTAAGGTTATCCATCTCTTTTTTCCAATCGGCCTGCGCCGAATGGGTTATAAGGGTAAGGTCTAATGCCGGTTTGTTTTTGAAATCGCCACGACGAATATCAAATTCCTGACGGCTGTTGTGCTGAAATGCATACTGTATGGATAATGATGAATTGTCATCTAACCTCTGGTTAAAGTTTATCTTAGCAAGGTGATGGGTAACTTCCTGTCTTGGGGCATCAATTTTATACGTAAAAGGTTCAATAACCGATGGCTGCCTGCTATTAATGGCACGAACCAAATCGGCTGTATTGCCAATATGTGTTGCTTTCGCTATACCAATAGTCGCATCATATAAACTATACGAAGCTATAATGTCATAGTTGTTGCCAATGTACTTAACATCACCTGCAAAGTTGCTTTCACGGTTACCGGTGTTAGAAAGTACATAATCGGGCGACTGCCTGTCGCCAAAATATTTAAACGTACCTGCAGCGTTCCATGCCCAGCCTTTTTCTGCTCCCTGATGCAGGCTCGATGAAATACTTCCGCCACGGCCGTTGCTTGCCAGGTTCATTATTGTTTTCCCAAAAAGGGTGTCTTTTAAAACACTTACAGGTTCTACCAACACCAGTCCGCCAATAGCATCGCCGCCATATTGTAGTGCCGATGCACCTTTAATAACCGATATTTTCCCGGCTGAATTAATATCAAGATTGGGCGCGTGTTCCGTTCCCCATTGTTGGTCTTCTAACCGAACGTTGTTTGATATAACCGGAACTCTACTACTATGCAGTCCGTTGATTACAGGCTTAACAATGGTGTTGCCTGTTTTTAGGCTGTACACCCCCGCAATTTCTTTTAAGGCATCACCGAGCGAAGCATTGCTGTATTTTTCAATGGTTTCGGTCTTCAGTTTATCTTCATGAATAGCATTTTTGGGGAAAGTGTTGTTTTCGGTTAATACTACTTCTTCAAGCTGCTCCGCCTGGGGTTTTAACTTTATATCAAGTCGTACATTGCCGGTAATGTAAACCAGCGTATCCAGATTTCTATAGCCAATATAAGATACCACAACATGCTGCTGTCCCGAGGGGGCATTCCGCAAGATATATGTACCATCAGGATTGCTAACGGCATGCAGTTGTTCCAAATGGATGTGAGCACCCTCAAGAGGTGTATTTTGTGCTGTGGTTACGCTTCCGCTAATGGTATTTTGGGAATACGCACACAGGCTGCCTGCCATAAAAACCGACAGGAGTAAATAGTAAAATCGCATAGAAATGTTTATTCAGTAATGAATGTAGTAATTCAGTTGTCCCGATTGTAGACGCTCAATTAATCCTCACCCCTGGCCCCTCTCCAAAGGAGACGGGAGCCAGAGCGGAATTATAATATCTAAATAAAATGTATACCATTTGTCAATGGTACATTGACAATGCTATCTGTTTCAGAGTAAGCGTGCTGATTGTCCCTCTTCTTTGGAGAGGGGGTCGGGGTGAGGACTTACGCCAATGATGGCGGGCCCCTGTGTGAAAACAGGCTTCCGGCGAATGCCGAAGCACCTTCAACGCTGTTAAAGCGATAAGGTATTTCTGTAAAGGAAAAATCTAGCCTAAGGCAGAATTCCTGCGGCTGGATAAAGTAGTCAAAATGGAAATCGCAGACAGAGCAGTCTTCTTCGTGCTCATGGGTATCGGCACTAAACTGTTTTGGCGATTTTTTTGCCTCGTGGTCATGATGTTCAAAAACTTCATGGGTATGGCTAAAAGCATGAAAAGACTGGTAGGCAATAGTGAGCTGCACCAGTGCCATCAGGGCCAGGTTAAATATGGCGAACTTTCTTTTCATGTTGCAAAGGTAAGAAAAGAATTTTATTAATTGCAATAAAGTTGCATTTAGCAAAATTTTAACCCTGTCTTTGCATTGAAGTATATTAATGAATTAAATTCCTGAGTGTGTTTATGCTTTTATTAGCCTTGCAGATGCTGCCCCGGTTTTCAATTGAAAGTTTAATTCATCGCCATACGAATCAATCGTTCCGAATAGTAGGAGAAATCTCTGTTGGATATGAAATTTTTCTACTCCGTTTCATTTCGATCGAAATGGAGAAAGCAAAAAACCTGCAATTTTCATTGCAGGTTCTATATTCAATTCTAATGCTTCAGTCTATTAAACCAGTCCGTTTGCATTTAGGTACTCCGCAATTTGCACCGCGTTTGTAGCAGCACCTTTACGAAGGTTGTCAGCAACAATCCACATGTTAAGGGTGTTGTCCTGGCTTTCATCACGACGGATACGTCCAACAAAAACATCGTCTTTACCTTCAGCATAAAGTGGCATAGGGTAAGAGAATGCTTCAAGGTCGTCCTGAATTGTGATGCCCGGTGTATTCTCAAGGATAGAACGTACTTCTTTTACATCAAAATCATTAGAGAATTCTACGTTAACCGCCTCACTGTGTCCGCCTACAGTTGGTATACGTACAGTAGTAGCTGTTACTTTTATAGAATCGTCGCTAAGGATTTTTTTAGTTTCGCGCGTCATTTTCATTTCCTCTTTGGTGTAGCCGTTGTCTTCAAAAACGTCTATCTGAGGGATAGCATTACGGTGAATAGGGTATTTGTATGCCATTTCGCCTTCAATGCCTGCGTATTCGTTCTCTAACTGTTTCACAGCCTTAACACCTGTTCCTGTAACCGATTGGTACGTAGAAACAACTACACGCTCAATATTGTATTTTTTGTGTAACGGTGCCAGTGCCAATACCATTTGTATGGTAGAGCAGTTGGGGTTAGCTATAATCTTGTCTTCTTTAGTAAGCTCACCTGCGTTAATTTCAGGAACTACCAGTTTTTTGGTAGGATCCATTCTCCATGCAGAAGAGTTATCAATAACAGTTGTGCCGGCTTCGGCAAATTTAGGAGCCCACTCTTTAGAAGTGTCGCCACCTGCAGAGAAAAGCGCTATTTGCGGCTTCATGCTTACTGCAGTAGCAAGGCTTACCACCTTATACTTCTTTCCCTTATACTCAATTTCCTTACCAACCGACTTCTCAGAAGCCACAGGTATTAATTCGGTTATCGGAAAATTTCTTTCTGCCAGTACCTTTAGCATTACTTCGCCTACCATTCCGGTAGCGCCTACAACAGCAACTCTCATAATATTAATGTTATTAATTTATTGTTTGAGGCAAAATTAGTTATAAAACTGTTTCAAAACACAAAAATATAACAAAGAAAAACCACCCATTTTGGGTGGTTTTGTTAAACAATAGAATATATAGCGTAGCGGATACGTCTTTTATAACAGCGAGTTACACACGTGGGCCGTTGTTGGCTTTAAGTGCATCGCGAATTTCCATAAGCAATTTCTCTTCGTTAGAAGGTGCCGGCGGCGCGGCAGGAACTGCAACCTCTTTTTTACGGGCAGAATTTACCAGTTTTATAATAAGGAATAATGCAAATGCTACGATTAAGAAAGAGATTATGTTAGAGATAAAGTTACCGTATTTTACCCCGGCTCCCCATGTAAGTTCTTTTATATCTTCAAGGCCTGCTCTTTCTAAAAGCGGCGTTAATATAAGTGGTGTAATTATGTCTTCCACTAACGATTTTACAATAGCGCTAAAAGCAGCACCAATAACAACACCGACTGCAAGGTCCAGCACATTGCCTTTAAGGGCAAACTCTTTAAATTCTTTCATTAATCCCATAAGCTTTAATTTTAGATTAGTAATAATTGGGTTTAAAGCTAATTTACAAAAAACAATCTATTCTTTGTAGAAAACTCTCTTAACCCGTTGTGAAATGCTCGTTAAAATCTCGTACGGAATTGTGCCCAGCACCTCCGCCATCTCAACAACAGAAGGGCTTTTTCCAAATATCACCGCCCTGTCGCCCTCCTTACAATCTATGCCTGTCACGTTTACCATCATCATATCCATAGATATGGTTCCGGTAATTTGCGCCTTTTTACCATTAATGCTTACATAGCCTTTCTGGTTACCCCATGCCCTTGGAATGCCGTCTGCATAACCAATAGGCAACGTAGCAATGCGAATATTTTCGGTAGCAATAAATCTGCGGCTGTAGCCGATGCTTTCTCCTGGTTCAATGTCTTTTATCTGAAGGATAACGGTTTTAAGCGTGCCTACTGTTTCCAGTTGTTTGCTTTCGGTTTTGTCATTGCCTACGCCGTACAACCCTATACCCAGGCGTACCATATTGTATTGTGCTTCGGGGAAATTGTAAATGCCCGACGTATTTAATATATGACGGATAGGGTCAATTTCCAGTTCGCTTATCAGTTTCGCCGACCAGCGTTCGAAGTTATTGATCTGTCCTAAAGTAAAATCACGACACTCGGGTACATCGCTGGACGACAAGTGCGAAAAAATACTCTTTACCGATACAAGGTTATTGTTACGCAGCAGGTCGATCAGTTCATCCAGTTGATTTTCCATAAACCCTAAACGGTGCATACCCGTGTCGAGCTTAATATGAATAGGGTAGTTAGAAAGATTCTTCTGTTGTGCCACTGCAATAAATGTCCGTAATTCTTTTGCAGAATAGATCTCGGGTTCTAAGTTATACGCAGCCATTGCGGCAAACGCACTACGTTCCGGATTCATTACAATAATCGGAGTGGCTATGCCTGCATTACGAAGGGCAATGCCTTCATCGGCGAATGCCACACCCAAATAATCTACCTTTTGGTGCGAAAGGGCTTTGGCAATTTCATAGCTGCCACTGCCGTATCCAAATGCCTTAACCATTACCATAATTTTGGTTTCGGGTTTCAGGCGGCTTTTATAAAAGTTCAGGTTGTGGATAATCGCGTTCAGGTTTATTTCTAAAACCGTTTCGTGTGTCTTTTCTTCAAGAAACACTACTATCTCATCAAAACGGAAACTTCGTGCGCCTTTTATCAGTATTGTTTCATTTTCAAACGAACTCGCTTTATAATGCGTAAGAAACTCCTGTGTTGTGTTATATGGAAAGAAATTGGGAAAATCGGCAAGTTCACGGCTAATTGATTCGCCAATACCTATAACCTGGCTAATATTATGTTCCGAAAGCAGTTTGGCAACTTTGGCGTAAAGCTCTTCGGTTTCAAATCCGCTTTGAAAAACATCAGATAGTATAACCGTCTTTTTTGTGTGTGTTTTATGCTGCTCTAAAAAGTCGAGTGCTATTTTAAGGGACTGATAGTCGGCACTGAAACTGTCATCTATAAGAGTGCAGCCATTGATCCCATTCTTTACCTGAAGGCGAAGCTCTACAGGGTATAGCCCGGCAAGGCGTTCTTTGATTACTTCATGGCTGTAGTCAAGGTTTAGTAATACCATCATGCTATTAACTGCATTTTCTACCGATGCATCATCTGTAAACGGAATCTCAGCTTCAAAGCTGGTAGCGTTGTGATTAACAGTGAGTGTTGTCTTTCCTAAACTCTGGCTTTTGCCGATGGTCACATCTGCACCTTCAGAATAATCCCAGGTAAAAGTTTTTATGTTTGGGTTTAGCAATGTAGAAACTGCATCGTCTTTTCGATAGATGAGCGTTTTTATTCTGCTGAACAACTTTAATTTTTCTTTGATCTTCTCTTCACGGCTGCTGAAGCCTTCGTCGTGTGCGATACCAATGTTCGTCAACACTCCAATATCTGGACGGATGATCGGTTCCAGTTTTTCCATTTCGCCGGGTAAGGAAATACCGGCTTCAAAAATACCCAGGTTATGTTTTTGGTTAATGCCAATGACAGAAAGCGCAACGCCTACCTGAGAGTTATAGCTGCGCGGACTCCTGATGATAGTGTAATCCGGACTTAGCAAATAGTTCAGCCATTCTTTTACAATCGTCTTCCCGTTACTTCCGGTAACGGCAATAACAGGAAAGCTGAACAATTGCCTATAGTATATTGCAAAATCCTGAAGGGCATCGAGCGTATTCTCAACAACATAAAAGTTGGCTTTGCCTTTAGTATCCACAGGTATGTGTGTCACCACAAAATTGAGTACACCCTTATTTATAAGTTCGTTTATATATTGATGACCGTCGCGGTTTTGCCCGATAAGGGCAAAAAATAAAGTGCCGCTGTTGTTTTGCAGCGAACGGCTGTCGATCGAAACATTATCAATCAGACCGTCGGGCTGTATCCCATCAAAGCGGGAATGCAGTGCGGGGATTATATCCTGGATTTTTACGCTCAAGGGTTAATTTTTTTAGGATTTCGCTTTGTGTTGAATACTCTAAGAATGTAAATAGTGTTTTCTTTAATCGTGTAAATGATCTTAAAACTCCAAATTACTACAAAACGGACATTAGGATTATTAAGTGTAGGTTCTACAGGGTATTTCTCAGGGAATACTACGAGAGAATTCACCAATTCGTATATTTTATTGAATACCATAATAGCATTCTGAGGACTATCTTCTTTTATGTAATTGTAAATTCCATTTAGGTCATCTGAAGCCTTTTTTTGCCAAAGAATTTTCATGAGCCTAAAATTCTTCGTTTTACTTCGTCACCTGTATAGGTTTCAAGATTATCTTCTTTGAGTTCCAGCAATGCAGCATTTATATCCTGGATATAAGATTCATCTGTCACCGGATTACCTTCCGCATCATAGCCAATGATATTTTCCTCATCCAGCAAATGTGCTATTTTCTTTAGAAGTTTATCGTTCGAAAGATTTAAAATGCGTTGCGCTACACTTATTTTAAGTTTTTCCGATTTCATGGGCTAAGTTTTATCAAATATAAGTAATGATGTTCTAAGAATCACAAAGATTCAGCCTTATCCTCATTTCCTTTAGAGGCTGTTGAGTTTCTCATCGCCGCATAATAAGCCGCCCTGCTTAAAGGTTCGTATTCTTCGGTTTCGCCCAGCAATACGAGATTGTCATTATTGGCTTTACGGAAGCTATAATTGGCAAGGTTGCCGGTGCGGGTACAAACGGCGTGTACTTTGGTAACATATTCGGCAGTAGCCATAAGCGCAGGCATGGGGCCGAAAGGATTTCCTTTAAAGTCCATATCCAGTCCGGCAACAATAACGCGTATGCCGCTGTTGGCAAGGTCGTTACAAACCGTTACAATCTCATCATCAAAAAACTGGGCTTCGTCTATCCCTACTACATCGCAACCCTGTGCCAAAAGCTTCATCATGGCCGATGAAGTAACAGGTGTAGAGCGTATTTGGTTGGCATCGTGAGATACCACCATCTCTTCGTGGTAGCGGGTTTCTATGGCGGGTTTAAATATTTCTACTTTCTGACGGGCAAATTTTGCCCTGTTCAGCCTGCGTATCAGTTCTTCGGTCTTTCCCGAAAACATCGACCCGCAGATAACCTCTATCCACCCGAATTGTTCTTTATGATTTACTGTATTTTCAAGAAACATTTTGTATTTTTCAGGGTGTAAAACTTAAATGTTTTGTTTTACTTTGTATAAAACAAATTTATTAAAAAACTATTGCGCCACTCCCTATAATTCTAAAAGTTATGAAGAAAAGATTAGAAGCCGAACTGATTAGCATTGCTCACAGGATACTAAAATTAAAGAACAGGGCCGAGCTTGACCAGTTACAGCAGGAAACACTGAAGCTGTATGAAAAGATATCTGTGCTGCGCTTTGTAGAAGATAATTTTAGTGAAGTTAAGCCTACTATAGGGTATGCATCGGCAGAAGAGACTTTAGAAGAAATATATGGTATTGAAGAGCAGCCTGAAGTTAAGGCTAATGAGGTAGAAGCTAAAGAAGAGGAAGCCAGGACAGAGGCAAAAGAAGCTAAAAAGGCAGAAGCTAAAGCCGAAGAGCCAAAAGAAGAAAATAAGGAAGAAGCCAAAAGTGAAAAGGCCGAAGAGGAAGCGGAAGAAACAGGCGAAGGTGTAACTGCCGATGCGGAAGAAGCGCCAGTGTCTGAAGCTGAGAAGGAAGAAACAGAAGAGCATTCTGATGAAGAGGTAGTTGCTGAAGAGTCAGAAGAGGAAAGTGAAGAGATAGAAGATGAAGCTGAGCCAAAGCCGGAGGATGCAAAAGAAGAGCCTGCGGTTGAAGAAGCTGTAGCGGAAGAAGAGGAAGATGAATCTTCAGAAAAAGGGGATAAGCCTGAAGAAGAAGAAAAACCTGAAGTTGAGGAAGCTAAAGACGAAGAAGAGAAAATAGAAGAGCCTGAAGTAAAAGTTGAGGTCGAAAAACCGGCTGAAGAACTTAAGGCGATGGAGGAAGGTGCTGTTGCTGTTTTTGAAAAAGAAGACCAGAGCACAATTGAAGAGGAAGAGAAAGCTGCCGATGCAGAAATTAAAACGATAGAACCGGATGCCAAAGCCAAAGTTGAGGACTCGGGACTTAGTTTTGATTTTGCGTTTGAAAGGCCTGCTGCTCCTGAAGAGCCGGTAAAACAGAAAGAAATTACATTCGAGGATTATCACGATTATAAAGAGCCCGAATTCGTTAAGAAGGACGAGGCAGATAAACCTAAAACGGAAGACGCTCCGAATGAAACCGGACAGTCTAAACAGGAATATAGAGACTGGAGAGATTGGGAGCCTTCTAAATCTGAACCTGCTGAAGAAGCGCAGCCTGTAAAAGAAGAACCGAAGAAAGAGGAACCTAAAGCAGAAACGCCAAGACAGGAGGAGCCGAAACAGGAAGAAAGCAGTGTGAAAGGAAATATCGCTTCACGTACCGATTTCGACAGGCCAAAATCGTTAAATGATTCTTTCGGTAAAAGCATAACGCTTGGTCTTAATGACCGTATAGCGTTTGAGAAAAACCTGTTTAGCGGAAGTGCCGACGATCTTAACCGTGTTTTGTCTCAACTTAACACCATAAATACATTCGACGAAGCTAAAGATTTTATTACCGACCTTGTAAAACCCGACTACAATAACTGGAAAGGTAAAGAGGAATATGAAGAGCGCTTTATGGCTATCGTTGAGAACAAATTTAACTAACGATTGATGTCTAAACTATATATAGTTCCTACACCTATTGGTAATTTAGAGGATATGACTTTTCGCGCCATTAAGGTACTTAAAGAAGTAGACCTTATCCTTGCCGAAGATACCCGTACCAGCGCCAAGTTGCTTAAGCATTTTGATATTGGCACCCACATGCACAGTCATCATATGCACAACGAGCATAAAACGGTGGAAGGTATCATAGGGCGTCTTAATGCGGGTGAAACTATTGCGCTGATATCAGACGCAGGAACGCCTGCAATATCAGACCCCGGTTTTTTGTTAACCCGCGCCTGTGTAGAAAATAATATTCCGGTAGAGTGCCTGCCCGGTGCTACGGCTTTTGTGCCTGCACTGGTAAACAGCGGCCTGCCAAACGATAAGTTTGTTTTTGAAGGTTTCCTTCCCGATAAAAAAGGAAGGCAGACGCGCTTTTTAGCGCTTGCAGAAGAAACCCGGACCATGATATTCTATGTGTCACCACATAAACTGGTAAAGACATTAGCTGAATTTATACAGTATTTTGGTGAAAGCCGTCCTGTATCGGTATCCCGTGAGCTGTCTAAGCTGCATGAGGAAACCGTTCGTGGTACTGCGACTGAAGTTTTAGCGCATTTCGAAAAGAAAGAGCCTAAAGGCGAGATTGTAGTTATTGTTGGTGGATTTGTAACGGAAGGGAAAGCTGCTAAGAAGAAGTATAATAATAGCGAAGAGGAGCAGTCAAAGTAATCGGTAGTTTAAACTTAATTAAAGTGTTATGATTTTTAAATAACCCAAGGATTAAAACTTTACATTTCTAATTTCAAAACGATATAATTTAGAATAAATAGGTGAGATCTTAATTCTAATCCTTTAATAGGATTAAAGTTCGTATCATTTTATTAATCTCTCTTGTTGCTAATATTTCTTTTCCTGCAATCGATAATATGCTTAGCCTTAATATTTGAAGGATGAATATTAAAAGCATATTTAAAAATTTAAAAACGTATTTACCCATTGTTAAAACTGCTGCCATATATGAAATTATTTCAACCATTACATTATCGATTTTAGCAAATCTATTTTCACTGTTCCGGAAAAATTTTGATATGAAAAATGACTAGGTTTGCTTTATAAGTGCAAACTTACTTTTCAATTGAAAAATAAAATAGGACAGCTTGTTTTTGAATTTTTCTTTGATAAATCGTTTAATAGTTGCATTTAATTTAAATATTATTTGTTTCTGCTAAATAGTATATAATTCGTTTAATCTCCACTATGCGCTGGACCCTTACACCAAAACCCGACCCTCTTAAAGTAAAACATCTTTCCGAAGCCCTTAATGTAGATGCTGTTGTAGCAACATTATTAGTGCAGCGCGGTATTGAGACGTACGAGGAGGCTCGAACATTTTTCCGCCCAAAACTGGAAGACCTTCATGACCCCTATCTGATGAAAGATATGGACAAAGCGGTGGCGCGCATTGAAGCCGCTATTGCAGCTAGAGAAAATATATTGGTGTTTGGTGATTATGATGTGGATGGTACAACAGCTGTTTCTTTGGTGTCTTCATATTTACGGTCATATTACCCTAATGTTGCCACTTACATTCCCGACAGGTATAAAGAGGGCTATGGCGTGTCGAATGCTGGAATTGATTTTGCAGACGATAATGGATTTACACTCATCATAGCGTTAGACTGCGGTATAAAATCTATTGATAAGGTAGAGTACGCTAAAGAAAAAGGCATCGATTTTATTATTTGCGATCACCACCGCCCGGGAGATGTATTGCCTAATGCCATTGCAGTACTCGACCCTAAACGTGTTGATTGTTCCTATCCATATGATGAACTCTGCGGATGCGGTGTTGGCTTTAAACTGATTCAGGCACTCGGAGTAAACAAGGGTGAGACTATAAATCACTTTGTTCCCTATCTTGATCTGGTGGCAACAGCAATTGCTGCAGATATTGTTCCCATCACTGGAGAAAATAGAGTACTGGCTAAATTCGGATTGGATGTTATCAATACATTTCCAAGGCCGGGTATAAAAGCGCTTATTCAGAATGTAAAAAAGCAAACACTTACCATAAGCGATGTAGTGTTTATTGTAGCACCACGCATTAATGCCGCCGGACGTATTAAACACGGTAACCATGCGGTGGAGTTGCTTACGGAATTCAGCCTTGAAGAAGCCGAAGGTTTTGCTTCGCAGATTGAAGGGCTTAATGCTGACCGTAAAGACCTGGACAAACAAATTACTATCGAAGCTTTACAACAAATAGAGCATAATAGCGATCAGGATCGTTTTACTACTGTTGTGTATCAGGAGGACTGGCACAAGGGTGTAATTGGTATTGTTGCATCGCGGCTTATAGAAACCTACTACAGGCCAACATTGGTGTTTACCAAAAGTGGCGATAAATTGGCGGCATCGGCGCGGTCGGTAAAAGATTTTGATGTGTATAATGCACTTGAGGCGTGTGCTGAGCATATTGAACAATTCGGAGGCCACATGTATGCTGCCGGATTGACGCTTAAACAAGAGCAGTACCCTTTATTCAGACAAAAATTTGAAGAAGTTGTACAGCAAACCATACACCCTGATTTGCTAACACCCGAGATTTCAATTGATGCAGAAATTGATTTTGATGACATTACACCGAAATTTCATCGCCTGTTAAAACAGTTCGAACCTTTTGGTCCGGGCAATATGTCGCCTGTGTTCATGACACGCAACATTAAAGATACCGGTTATGGCAAAGCAATAGGGTCTGATGAAACGCACTTACGATTGTTTGTCAGGCAGGGAGAAACCGGTGGTTATGCAGCTATTGGTTTTGGATTGGCGAAGAAAAAAGATCTTGCCTGTGGTGGAGAATATTTCGATGCTGCTTACTCTATAGATGAAAACGAGTGGAACGGTCAGGTAAGTTTGCAGTTGAGGTTAAGGGATATCCGCTGTGAAGAATAATTCTCAATTTTTAAGTTGAAAATCTTTTGAAAATAATCTACTTTTATTTAGAATCATTTTAAATAATTAGTATTTTTGTTTGAAATCAATCGTAGCATGAGAGAAGTAGAACAAATATATTTTAATGAATTTGGTGTTGCCTTTCATTGGAAGAAAGGTGATCATGTACTTACCGAAAAAGTTCAGGTGGTTTTTAAGGAAACCGGCTTTTATCTTTCGTATGAAGAAATAAAAGCTTTTGCACAGATAATAGACAATACCTGCGAAAAAATGAACTGTGGAGGTTGCTGCCATAGAAGCCGCTGCCACAAGTTTTTGCTTAAAACACCACTACAACAGGTTGATCTTGCAGTATCGCGCAGCGAATTACTGCAGATAAAAGACCTCGTACAGGGAACTTTGTTTAATATGGATTTATATGACTATATAACTACAGTATGCAGGAATTAATTCCTGCATTATTTTTTATATTCCTTAAGTTCAAAGTTTTCGCCGTTAAAAACGCCATACGTAAAATAGCCTATCCAGTCGCCCAGATTTATGTACGATGAATTTTCGCCTACTTTAATAGTCATAGGCAGGTGGCGGTGGCCGAAAACAAAATAATCGTAGTGTTTTGTTTCCAGCTTTCTTTTAGAATACAATACCAGCCATTCATTCTCTTCGCCTAGAAACTTAACATCGGCATCGCCTGATATTAATTTATTCTTTACCGAAAGATATTGCGCAAGTTTAACGCCAATATCAGGATGCAGCCATCGGAACAGCCATTTAGAAAAAGGATTTGTAAATACCTTTTTCATACGCTTATAGCCTTTGTCGCCGGGGCCTAATCCGTCGCCGTGACCAATAAGGAAGGTTTTATTATTAAAGGTGAATTCCTGGGGTTTATGATATACGGGAATATTCAGTTCTTTTTCAAAGTAATCGCTCATCCATAAATCGTGGTTACCGGTAAAAAAATATATGGTAATGCCACTATCGCGCAATTCTGCAAGTTTTCCCAACACCCTTATAAAGCCGCGGGGTACAACAGTTTTGTATTCAAACCAAAAATCAAACAGGTCGCCAAGCAAAAAAAGTATGTCGGCGTCGTGTTTAATCTCATCGAGCCATGCTACAAATTTTTGTTCCCTTGGAAAACTTAGTTCAGGAGTTGGTGCTCCAAAGTGCTGGTCTGAAGCAAAATATATGCGCTGAGGTGTATTCATAGTGTATAAAAGATGGTCCAAAGATATAAAGACTATTTCTTTTGTCAGCTATTACAAATAGGTTGCAATTATAAATGTAGTTTTTGTTTGTAATTTCATAACAAATAGATGATAATTTGTTTTTTCCACATTGTTTTTAAATTATCATTAACATTTATTGTGATTTAAGTATATATTTACGGTTAAGAATGTTTTATTAAAATAATGCAGATTTTTTTTATTTCTGATTAAACCTTTTGAAATTTATTAAGTCTAATACTTTAGTAAATGATTTTTTAAGGGGATCAGGTTGAAGATCTGGTCTGTATTTTGCAAATTAACCAACACACATTACATGAAGAAACTTTACCTTGCAGCACTATTGGCGCTGGGCGGCCTTGCGGATGCTACTGCACAGCAGGATCCTCATTACACACAGTACATGTATAACATGAACGTGATTAACCCGG